>Ga0123342_1005510_pt1 | contig 18270 bp, 7 predicted proteins | sample Turbeawhitnodule_FD_89960 | JGI IMG/M metagenome (GOLD analysis project Ga0123342, IMG submission 89960) | Root nodule microbial communities of legume samples collected from Mexico - Turtle bean Mexico white nodule | ecosystem: Host-associated > Plants > Roots > Nodule | place: Mexico: Nepantla...
CTATAATCATCCTCATGAGTTTGTGAGTGTGACACATTTATATCTTCTTCCATCAAATCACGATCAAATTCTTCGAGCAAACACTTGTTGATATCGACCCTACGAAGAAAGTTATAGAAAATAATAATATTTTTTAATATATTTTTATATATATATATAAATATATATATATATATATATATATATATATATATATATATATATATATATATATATATTACAAAGAATAATGTCAAGAATAGATAAAAAAAAGTTTGAATAATATATAACACGAGATTCACTATCTATTTAGTAATTTTGCATGAAATGAAACCTCAAAACATTTTTGAGGATTTTTTTTATAGTCACAAATAAAAAATGATTTAATGACATATTTTAGTTATATATATAATATTAAAGTTTAAAAAAAGTAATAATATTTAAAATAAAAAATATCAGAAGTAAAACTACAAAAAGTAGAAACTTAGGTTTCATTTGTTTATCGAGACAGAAAAGCAGGGATAGACTGAAAGCAGAAAAAAAAACACCCACAAGATAATATCTCGCGTTTAGTCTTTACACATAATACGAATATTTTGTAAAGAAAATTATCATATAATCAATTAAAGGTAAAAACAAATCGGTTATATAAGTAATAAAATATTTATGTATATATAATTTCTATTAATTTTTTTAAATATAATTTATCACAATTAATATTATATTAATATTTATGTTTTTATCATAAAAAATAATAAATGAAAAATGAAATAAAGTAAAATAGTTCAAATTTTTGAAATTTTAAAATTAATTTATTTTAATATTTTATAATAATTTTTATTTTTATTTAAAATTTATTTTTATTTTCTCCCGTAATCTGGAGTTACTTGATGTAAGATCGGAGTTGATAACAGATACACTCTGGCACACACTACACACTGTTCTTTTCTCTTCTCAAATTGCTTCATATTTTGTTTCACTATGTTTTAACTAATATTTGGGCTTTTTGGTATTTATTTTTAAAAAATGTAAATATATGATGTAAATTAAATAAAAATTTAGAAAAATAATAAGCTTTACATCATTTAATAGTTTTAGTTACTAAACTCCTGATTTTTTCGCAAATATTTTCTTTTTAATTTTGATTCGTTCTCGCTTAAGACAATAGTTTACATTTAAGTCAATTTTTCTTGAAACCTAATGAAATTGAAATACAATAAAAGTGTTATGATTACGTGTTTAAGTCGAAGTTTATTTCACCCTGTTGAACACTTAAAGAATTTTTTCCCATAAAACTGAACAATTATAAATATAAAAATAGTTACTCAAAATGATAAAAAGGTATAAAATTAAAGAATTTGTTTGAAATGAACTAAATATTTTTTAACGATATATAATTTACCATCACAGCTTAATAATTGAAACTGCGTTAAATTAATGCAAATAACATTATTTTTTATGTACCAAGAATTATATTTTTTTGCAACAGCTAATTGTGATTTATTTATCAAAATTTATACATCATTATAATTTATTAATTAAATTATTGAAACTGTACAAGAGGGTTAATACAACGATTCCATAAATTATATCTTACACCAAAAATAGTACATTTTGTGTCTGATAATCAGATAACAAATATAACAAATTAATATTTTGTAAGAAAAAAAAAGATATAAATGAGCAAACCATAACTAAATAAAAAAATTGACATTTTCTGTAAATAGTAAAAATATCACATCAAACTTCGTCCGTTTTAGAAGTTATAGATAGATTCTCCGTAATGAACTTTGTTGTGATCTTGAAGACTTTAATGCAAAGTGTTATTGTTACGTGACGTATTCCATTACATGTTTAATTCAATGTTTTTATTATGATCTTTTTGAATGTAACATGCAAAATTAAATTTAATTCAATGTTTTTATTATGCCCTTTTGAATGCAAAATTAAAGGTTCACATAAAAAAGAGAATTTCTGGATCTTGCTACCAACTTACCAAGTGGTAACTAGAAATACAAAATTCATACTCATTATATTTATGGATATTTTTTTACGAATAACAAAATAAGTAATAAATAAGTAATGTGTTTCAATACTGTTAAAATAATTGAAATCAAAGAAAATTGAAATATATTTTTTTTTATCCATCAAAATATATTTTAAAGATAAAATTATGACGAAATTAAAAAATATTTTTAAATATTTTAATATTTTTTTTACTGCCAAAACATCAAGTATAAATTCACATTTGATTTTGAACACCTAACTATATATATCATATGTACATGCTGAAAATATATTTTTTATTTTTACTAATAATTTAAGTTAATTGACACATTAAAATAGTTTTTATACTTTATGATTGATTAATCTGATTTATTTATATTAATTTTATACATATTTTATTATAGTTGTCAATTTTGATTTCTTTAGAATGATTTTATATATTTTATAACAATAGACCATTTCACGTGATGTTTGATTATGTTTAAGTTAATTGTATATTTAAAAAAAATTGGATGATCATTTAAAAATTATAGTTTGGTGAAGGTTTGGGATAATTATAAAACTAAATCAATAATTAAAAAAGCACACTAAAAACGACAAAATATTATGACTTTAACCATTATCATATCCCATTCAATGATTATTAAAATACCCATAGTAATCGAAAATACTTTTAGCATTAAAAAATAAAACACATGACATTGAAGTCATAGCTATTATTGCATACTCTACATTTGATAACAGATATAAAGCCGTCTTTAAAAAAATTATGTGACAACGATCGTCGTCTGTCACTAAACACTTTATTTTCAATACTGTTAAAAAAAACCATTGTTAAAGGAATTTGTTAACTATTGATAAAACTTTTTCAGTGTGATTACTTCGTAAGAATACATGTTGAAGATTATACATCGACTAGAAATTAATGTATTTTATTGTATATAAGTGGGTGCAAACCTCACCTCAATAGCCGGTTTTATGGGATTGAGTTATATTTAGAGTTCCCTTCGTAATATGGTATCAAAATCATTTGAAGCCTATCCTAACGAATATTTGTTAGGCTTATTAGGCCACCTGCTATCGGACCGTTATCAGATCACCCATAATATATTATCTTACGAGGTGTATTAGAGATCCTGCATCAACCATAGAGAATTTTTCTATACAATTTTATCGTTTGATCATATAACACCAGCAAAAGCACTTTAATTCTACTGCCTGAGCAAGTGTGGGTCTCTGTAAATTATAAAAAAAGAAAAGAGCAATGTTTATGAACCATTTCTTTGTATTAAAAAAATGGATTCCGAATAACCTTTGCATAAAATATTGGTAGTTGCATGAGCTCTCATCATAGGTTGTTTCTTTCGGCGATAGCTTTCGGAGGATTTTCTTCGATACACTAACTATAATACGTGATATCTTAGAGCGTTTTAAAAACGAATAATATCTTTTTACATATGGAATCACTAACTTAGTAACTTAAAGTTATTGAGTTAGTTATTTTTCCTCTCATAAATAAATAAATGAACTTGGAAAATGTAATTTGAAAAAAAAAAAAAAAGATGTTTTGATAAGAATGGATGATTTATGTGAGAAAGATCATCTGATCTGATGTTGAAGTTAATAGGAACACAAAGATAATAAGTTCTTAATGGTATAAGAGGTAAGAATATGAGACAAGATAAATTGTACTTCATGTAAAGTAGGTATTCATAGATCTCTTAGGTGACAGTTTTTGGATTGACCGTATGATTGTCGTTCATTGTTTCATAAATAGTCATTTGTCATTGAAGACTCATTGAATAGATCGTTTTATTCATAATGATCATTAATGTTAATAAAGACTCAATTAGAAGATATATACTATTATACTTGTTCTTTGGTATTTTCGATCTTATGACGGATAGGTACAATTTTTATTTTTATTTTTAATTTAAAAATATGATAATTGAATATATTTTAATTTAGGACCTCTTAAACTTTTGAATCACCACACAAATAATCAGTAATAAAAATTAATATTGGTAGGAAACTAAATTAATGTTTTAACTGTCACTATTACACTACCAAAAAAACATGAAATAGAAACTAATTTTAATTTTAAAGACAAAAAATAATTAGTTGTTATAGTACCTAAATTAGAGACCATTTTAGAAACTAAAAAAAAATTGTTTCTAAATTAGTTTCTATTATTGTTAAATGGTTTCTAATTGGTATATAATTAACAATCAAGAATTTTGCTATCAAATTTAATCACTATAATAATTAATTATTTTTAGTTTTTAAAATTATTTTTGATTTCTAAAATTGATTTCTATTTTATGATAGTGGTAATTCAACAAGAACAAAGAAGTTGCAAAACTAAAATAAGAACAAAAACTTAGAAATAAACGTAACCAAAACGATAGAATTTGGTTTTGGAAAGGTGGGCACGTGAGCATTAAAAACACATGGGGATGCATATTAATTTCTAACAAGTATTTGATAAGTTTGAAACTCTAGGAAATCTAAATCTTGAGGTGGTCCATGAATATTTTGTTTTATATCTCCAATTCTTCGATCCTTTCTATACCTCATTATCAATAAACCGAGTATCTAAGTGTACCATAATCTCCATGATCTCATGCTAACATTAAAAAGTATTTTGTATAGAGTGGACAAAAGACTGAAGCTGTGAATCCGAAGCTCTGACAAGCCAATTAAGAGAAAGACGTGGAGTCACAGAGAGAGGATCTTTGAAATCTGCATGTGTGTGTGTGTGAATATTAATTGGGTACGCAAGAAAGAGTTGAAGATGATTGATTCTTCAAAGCAACTTGGCATCGATCACGAAAGAGACATCGTAGCTTGGATATTAGCATGGTCCGAGATAGTAATCATGCTGTTTCTGAAAACATTATAAAGAACCCATTATTGGTTCTTACATTGCGTGCTGAACTTGGTATTACAAATAATAATAATAATAATAATAATAGATTTAAAGTTAAATTTAGAGTGTGAGATTGAAGAGATATTGGTGTACGTCTTTGCTTATTATCGTGTCCAAAACCTAAAAGCAGAACAGCAGGTCTAACCGTATCAGATTCTCTGCGACTGTGTCTTAAATTTGTCACTGTCACAGTGGCCTAATGGAATAGGGTGCCACTTTCAATCCCTTTAAACAACTGTACCTGCATTAATCAATTAATCATCTTTTTAGCTAAATCTATCAATCACTTTGTCAAATTCAATTTCGTAAGACCATTCTAAATTACAAATATCTGTGCCAATGGAACAAATTAACATATTAGTGGCCACAACTCACAACTCAAGAACCAACATCACATTTGAGTGAGAAAAATTTGGTTCAATAAAAAACATTGCTGCATAGTCAGACCCACCCTTGATTAGTTGGGAAGCCACATTAACTCAGAGATTACTCTGCATAAATGTATTGTCCATAGCTTTCTATCCCACCTTGCATCACATTAATATTGTCATAATAAATTCAGAACAACAAACAAACGTATTTGAGTAATGTTAGTAACTAACTCAATCGCATTTCTTGTAACACATTTTATTATCAATCCCTCACTTCCCTTTAAATGTCGGATTTATAAAGAAATTAAAAATATTATATTTTTTCTTTATATTAATAAGATAATCGACATAATTTTTTTTATTATAATAAATGTATATGTTGAAAATTAAATAAATCATTTTCATAATATATAAGTGGATAGTGGATGCAAACCTCTACTTTATAAGTTGATTTTCATAATATGATATTAAAATTATTTAAAATCTATTATAACGAGAATTTGTTAGATTTATCAAAATTATTCATTATATAGTTTTACACACGAATTACCCGTCTTCAAGTGGAAGAAATAGGTTGAAGATCCCACATAGATAAACATTTTTATAAATAAATGCAAATTTCTATCTTATAAATCAGATTTTGAATTAGATTTAAATTCAATTATTAACAGTGTATATATATAAATTAATTAATTAAATACCATATAGAAAAATAAGGATACGATTTGATATTGCTTTAGACTATAAAAACAGTAGTTAAATAAAAACTATTTTTTTTCAAGAAACTGACAGTTAAATAAGAAACAGAATAATTAAAATTCAATAAAATTAGAAAATCATAAGAAATCATTAAATAAGATGTGAAACCAATACATCATTGTAAATTTTAATAACTATATTAAGAGTGTATACTCGTACAATACAGTCAAACACAATGCTTCAAAAAATTGAATAAAATATATCTTGATTAGTTGCTTATTTCACTAATTTCTTCATGCTTTTTATTAATCTCAACAAGTATATAATGGATTTTCCAATGTGTTCATTGTGGTTAGCATTTTATGGAAACCCAAGTAAGAACATAGCTAGCTACTTTTGTTTGTAATGCATTTGTACAATTTTTACATTCAGAGTTGGCCCTTTTGGCATCTATACATAATTACAATTCTGAAGTGAAATGTTTGGTCAAACAGCAGAAGGGCAGAATAGCTGATGAACACCTTGAGCAGTTAGTTATCCAATAACCTTGAGATGGAAGGAGTAAACTACCGCCCAGTGGGCAAGTTAACACCTTCTCTGAAAAGGATGTTAGCTACAGAAGATGTCCATGTAGGGCTGCTACCATTCTGGCTATCTGTATAATGACTTTCATTCTCTATTGCATTCACATTCATGTTCCTGCCAATTTTCTTTCCAACTGACATCCCTAGTTTGACAGTACTAAGAAGGCCAAATGCAATTAGAACAGGTCTAACAGCCCAGTGGTGATCCTCTACGTGTTGATACTTCTCTATCATATTTGGACAATTCTTAAAATTAACCACATCAACCTCAGAGGGATCAGCCAAAAAAGTGCTTGGTGCATCCCAGATGTTCAACATGCCTGGGAACTTGACAACTAGACATCCATTTGGTAGGATCCAATAAATCTTACCAGTAGCCCAGGCACCACCCCTTCTACGCGACCATTCAAACCGGGGACTTAGAACATTGGGTTTCAGCCTAATAAATTGCCCCACACAGTAAGACTCTGCCATTTCAAGTTCTGAAGAGTTTCCTTTCCAAAGAGATCGTAGGCCTATAAACCCAACAGTCACCCTGCCATCACGATTGATAGAATGAAGAATACCCACTGGCGAGTGTTTATCATCTTCTTCCTTGATGCGCACCCAATCCCCAGCTCCTAAACCATTGGTGAGTCGTTCAAGAGTTGACGCATGAATCCTTACAGGGTCATGAACTCCATGGAGCCTCACTAAAACAAATCCATGATCTGCAGTACCAACAACATTTCCTTCTGGGACCTCCATGTTCTGTGAATTGCATGAATTGGAAGGCTTTCTAGAGCGCACTGTATCACCCACCTGAAGATGATCCTTTGAGAGGAACCACTGTGTGTAGCCCATGCTACTTGATTTTGCTATAGTTTTGGGAACTCCTAGATATCTCCATCCTCCATCATTCACTACTGCATTCCGTGAGCTGCAAGGAAAGCAGAACAATTAAAAACAAAGTACTATTTGATACCGGACCTTATTTTCTTCATGAATATTAATAGAATTCCACTGAAATAGTCATGCTTGGTCAAAAACAAATGGCAGGCTTTTCTCAAACATTATTGTTTTAACACTTTCTGGAACAAAAATTATCTCGGATTCTTTCGAAACAAAAGTGTAGAACACTTCAATTCTCAACCAATTCACTGGCTATTAAATGTTCAAAGTTCACCATCAAGCTTTGCAAGATTCAAGTTACAGTGAGTGGACTTACTAACTTAAATGAGTAAGAAAATCACCAGTTAGATGATATGCACCAGATGCTTTGTCTTGGTGCCTTTTCAACTAAACTAAATGTTTCACCATGTTATGCAGTCATGTACAATCGGAAATTATAATTGATTGATTCTAAACAATTATGTTTATTCAGACAATGTACTGCACGACATTAAACCATCAACAAATGTACTTTTTAGAACTGGTAAGGACAACCTGGGTGTTATACGCTCTGCTTAAGCTATTTCTCTAGTTGTTGTGGCACTAAACACCCCCTAAATGCTTCAATTAAGGAAGCTGACAGAAGCCACATCTAAAGTGGATCAAGGGTGACTTAAGGTTTCTTACCAACACTCCCACTCATGCCCAGGACTACAGACCTGGAGCATGTCAAATGCAGGTGGCTCAACTGGATCTAAATAGGTTTTGATATCATCTTAGAAAATGGGTTTAAATCCCATCTTCAACAACAATTTTCCAAAATATGAATGTAAAGAAAGGTTAGGACAAAATACATGTGACCCAAAATAAATATAACTTAGAATACCATACTAGGCTATATTTATAAAAATAGGCCACCTAATCATAGAAACTTCCTTGAAACATTGAAACTAACATACCTTCTAAAGACGGACAGAATATCTACCATCGAAGGGCGATTCCTCAAATCATATTCAAAGCAGCCACTGAGGACATTTTCAACTGAAGATGGAAGGCCACCAGGAATCTGGGGTTTTTCATATTTGTCAACAACCGATCGATATACTTCACCAACAGGACACCCATACCAAGGTTGATTACCAATCAACATTTCCACAATAGTGCATCCAAATCCCCACGAATCTGTTTCAAAAGATACAGGGCCTCTGACTTCTGGTTGCCATTGTTCAGGAGCCATGTAATTTGGAGTACCAAACCTATTGGCAGTATCTGAGCTTAGGAATGAGGAACCAAAGAGAAGATTTGGAATACCAACATCTCCCAGTATTGCTTGATCAGTATCATTGAGAAGCACGTTGGATGGTTTTAGGTTGAGAACTAGGATCCCTTTTGAGTGAAGTTCCATAATACCTTGAGCCAGATCGATACCATACCTGAAGCCCATACCACATCCTTAGTATTGACCAGTATTTTTCCCACTCCACCATGTGCTAAAAGATAAACATGTAAACATATTTTAACAAACACACCAAAATCACATTACCTAAGAACATCATCCAATGAAATCCTTCCCTCTCTAAGTCTAGCCATCTTATCACCAACTGATCCCTCATAAAAATTCATAATGATGCATATCTGTGAGCATAAACAAATATATTAGCTATATAGCAAAGTAGCACAAAAGAAGTTAAAGATCTCCCATATACTGAATAAAACGCATAATCCATGTCTAACCCTTCCATTTAAAATTGAAATCCCAAGTAGCCAGCACACCCTAGACGCTCCTTGGCAATGAAAATATAATTCACAAAATTTCTCTAATGCAGTCTTCATATGTTCCTCTCTGATAGGAGGTAACATCTTGGCAGCAACTTCACGATACTCATCATAATCTTCAGTTGATTGATGATGAGTTGCTAACCAAACATCGCCAAAGGGTCCCCGACCAATCCTGTGTCTGAGTTTTAACCTTTCAGGTTCAATCCATGGGTCTGTGCTGCTGGATGAGGCTTTGACAGTTCTAAGGTTCTCAGGATCACCAACCAAGAGTTCAAAATCAAAAGGAACTGGTGGAGTACCAATATCTTGTGCCATTCTTCAATCTGATGTAATAACATTCATAAAATAATTCAGCAAAATGCAAAAAGCGCGACAAAAAAAAAGCAGAATCCAACAAATTATCATGAATCAAGGATCACCAAGAATCCCATGATATTTTTTCATCACTGGAGTAAAAAAATAAAAATTTGACTAAAAAACTACTATATTCATACCCAAATCCATCCCTGGTAAGGCGGAGAGAGGGTTGATCCTTAAAAGGGTGAGACACAATCCATGAAAAATATAAAATATCAAAAACCCACATAATCCATAAAAATCACAAACACAAGCCGTACATGTTGTTTCTCTTCTCAGCAGGAAGAGAAAAAATATGACAGGCATTTGTGATTCTAGGGATTAAAATAACTTCTATATTTTTAAGGCCGAATATATTTTCCTCCAAAATTGTGAGGAATCAAACCGAGTCACTACTCAAAATTATACAACTTAGTATTCATTTGGATAATTTCCCTTTGCTGAACCTCAAAGTTTCAATCTTGCGGCAACTAAAGCCAGAGTCAATCCCTCAAAAACTCTACTTGAAAAGAACTGAGATAGTCTCCTACACACAGCTCCAACTTAGAATACAAAAATAGCGGTTCAGTCACTAATACCACCAACCATACTAACATGCACACATTAAACTACTTTTCGCTTCTCAAAACTAAAGAACAATAGTACAACAAGCATGTGAATATACATATGAAAATATAAAATTCGAAATATGAAAAACAAGCAGAAATCAAAACATGAAAATCAGAACAAAAAAGGGTACCAAATTCACTGCGCACGTACTCAGAAGAAGAAAGAAATATCTTTAGCGACAGAGTGTGAGCACTGGGAAATCAACGGCTTCGTAAGCAGATAAAATTGTTAGGTTTACACAAATTCAATGAAAAAGAACAGAAACAAGAACTAAACTACGGTTGTGGGGTTGTGTTATTTGGATGAAAATAACAATTATAAAAGCTGAGGGCAGGAATGACATTTCAGCAGGTGACGTGATGTGGTGATTTTTGTCTACAGATATTTGATGAGGCTAAAATTTAGGTAAAATATTTTTTTATATTATATTGTTATTCAATCATAAACCATACGATAGTTTTACAATAATGATGTTAAAATTAATATTTATGATACATTGATAATTGTTATAATTAGTATTTTTAGAATGTGATATGTGTTGATTTGAGTGGAGCTATAGAAATGAGGAGTAAATTCAGATATCACTTTCAATTCATATATGACTCCAACATTCTACTTTTGTCTTGCAAGAATCTGTAATGAATTGTGTTATTTTTTTCAGTTTCAGTTTCAATTTCAATAGTTTTGTAAAATAGGAGGAGTTTTGACGAGGTTTATTTCAAAATGTTTTAACAAATAGAGTGATTACATCATTTGTGAACGGAACGATATATGGAAATTTATTTTAATAAAGAACTCAAGTACGTAAGCATAGTGCCACAATGCGTAAAGCAACTTTCACCCAATTTTTTTTTTTTAAAATGCATAAAGGATTGAAATAGGAACACCAAATCAATATTTTTTTTTAACTTTTATAGATAGTTGACTTTAAGGACACATTTTTGGGGTCCTTTTGAACTCATATCATAGATCCAATGCCTGGTTACACTTTCTTGTTTGTACCGAGTGTTACTCGTGATTTTATCATTCAATTAGGTTCCTCTCATGTTTAATTATATTATATGATTTTATTTATAATTTTTATTTTATCCATAAAAATGCTTTTGGGTGTTTTTAATAATTCGAACTCTTATATTTTTATTTAAAAATAATATTTTTCATTATCTTATTAGTTTTGGTTATTTTTCACGCTGTATACTATTGATTTTATATCATGTTTTGGAAATTACTACCAAATTTAAAGCAAAACAAAGTAAAAATAACATATACCAAGTAATCATGATGCTTTCATTGCGTTGCATTGTTACATGACCATAAAAACTTGGAAGTTTGATATTTCATGCACATTAATTGGGCTTGAAAATTGAGTTATGGTTGCCATATCCAAATTAAGTTAAACAACTATAGGGGTTGAAATTTATGAGGAGATTGGTCACTAGAATTTAGAATAATTATAATTACTTCTTTTTCCTTTAGTCCTTGAAAATATTGGTTTCATGTTTACTATTTTAATAAACTTGATTATTGTGTTTTCTTCTAAACTTATGAGTTTTATTGTAGACAAAATAACATTGAAAGTGGCATATAGGTTTTCTTAACACAACCAAACATCAAATACAACCTTTTGGTGATAAAAAGATATATAATCTAGCTGACAATGAAATCTTATGAGAAGATGAAGTACAGCAGTGAAGCATTATCAGTGAAGAAGTTATCCATTCGGAAATAAGGTTAGAATTTTTTTAATACGTTCCTTTTTTCTGGCAATGGCTGGCAAATTTCCGTTGGCATAGGCATCGCTTAACCAGACCTCCGATGAGAAAATCAGAAAGCCAAATGCTTTGACTTCAGTCTGCGGCTTGCAGGGATTTAGCAATCCCTTAGGCCACATTGATTTTAATATTAGTAATGCTTTGTTAGGAAACAATCAAAGTAACAAAACCAATTTACATGATACTTCCTAACGAGCCACTTAGATTCCATCCATAAATTCATTCAATGTACAATAATCAAAGGTTCTGCAGAACCTCCAGCAGCCTTTCAGAAACACACATGTCACATCTTTCATTCTTCGTCACGAAGCAAATACATCAACACATTCCAAAAACAAAATTATAACTCAACCTGATAACCTGTTCCTGTTGCTTTGCCCAAAAAATTTAGCAAACAACGAGAATTGTAGCTGTAACATAAAGGTTTTTCTACTCCCTCCAAGTGCAATTACGGGTGCATTTTCTCACAATATAAAGAATTGTCACAAATTGACCACAATTTAGAAACATGCAAAGCTCGGGTGGGGACTTTACCTACGTTTTCTATAACTTTTAGAAGAAGGAGGAGGGGGGCGCGGGGATTCCAATTCATACGTGAATTTCGGATTTTACATTGAACAGTGTAGCGATTAAACAGGAGGCAAATCCAAAGGAGAAAAGTAGAAACTATCAGTTCTTCTTTGGTGGGGGTGGGGGATTGAAATGAAAATTACATACATATATTAAGCAATGGGAAGAACCTTTTTAACAATCTCCTGGCTAAGATCTGCAATCTGGGAATCAAGAGATTTGATGGTTTCTTCCTTTTGCCTCTCCAAGTTAGCCAGAGCCTCCTGCAGCTCAGCCTCCACTTTCTTCCTCCCCTCCGCAATCTTTTCCTCAACCTCAGCCTGCGTCTCCTTCTTCATCGCGTTCAGCGCCGCCGCTATCTCCGCCCGAGCAGCCGCCATCACGGCATTCGCCTTCTCCTCCAACTGCTTCACCTCCGACGACGTGTCCTTCACGCTGCTCAGCTTCTCCCTGATCGCCGCGTCCCTCTCGTCCATGAATTTACCAAGGGGGGTGAACCATATCTTGTCCAGGGCAACCATCAGGAACAGAACCTCCGCCATTATGATGGGCAGGGTCAGGTTGAAGTCGAATAGTGCAGCTTTCTCTATTTCGCTTGCGAGGGAGGGCTGAGTCAAAACCAGTGGTGCTATTCCGCCCAGGAGGGATAGCATCTGGGGCTTTGAAATTGGGAGTTTCAGTTTCAGGGTTGGAACTTTGGGGAGTGAAATTTGGATAATAGGAAGTTTGGATGTGGGAGAACGAGAATTGGTGCAGACTGGAACCAAAGGTTTGGTGGAAGCCATAATCATGTTTGCCATGGCTACTGCTTTGTGATTAGGATGTGTGTATGAGCTCAGTCTGAGGATTGGATTGGAGAGAAGAAGAGGATTTGAGAGGAGGGCTATCTAAATTCTTCGCCACACAAATTCATGAGGTTGTGTGGCAGTGGCTGGCTAATGGAGTCTGGAAGCTGGATACTCGAACAAGTTGGAATGTTCCACATCTAAATGGATCAGGCCTCGGCCCATTTGTTGTCAACCCAACTAACATCTATCCACTTCATTCTCCCTAGGCCCAAATATATAGCTCCGGTGTAGTTTACTTACAAGTAAGACAAGAATGTGGACTGAATAGTTAAAAAGAAAAAAACCGTAGCATTATAAGTGCACAAGAATGTCAAGATCAAAATCAAAGCTGCAATTGAGTTAAACAAACCTACAATTTTAATGTCTTTCTACCTTATCACAAATTGGGTGATAAAAAGCGGGGTAGGAAATCCTTATCCTTAGTAACATATTAAAGCAACTGAAAAACCATTCCATTGCAGGTAGGCTTTGACCCCAACTGCAGCAACTAAGTAACCTAAAGGTATGCCGTGGCTGATAGACTTTAGCATGATGAGTTCTACTACAATTCCCAGGGCACATGTTCTGTACAGTATGAGAAACTCCAACTGCAATATGGTACGAGCCAGTGTTTCGTCCTGTTATTATTGTCTCCATCGCTGAAGACGATAAAATAACCAAAGCAAGCACTGTTGAAAAACTCTTTACACTGGGTATAAAGACAAGAGGTTAAAATTATTAAAGTGCAAACTCCATCAAAATTCTCTCCATGTGGATCTCCGAGAGTAATGCAGCCTCCTCCAATGGCGTAGAATTCTTCTAATTTTTCTAAAACTGTCCACAATAAATCTGGCTATCATTGAGCAGCAAATCCTACCCTCAGTGCTCGTTATTCTCACGACGGGCAGACGGCCGTGTGAGGATAGTCCTCCCCCCAAAAAACCAGATAACCAGCTCTTTCCTCCTCGAATTTCTTCTGCATTGCAATTCTGGATCTTCCCATTCTCTATGACTATACCACTCAAACCAATGTCGTCGTCGTCATCGTTATGTTCTTTCTGTTGATGTCTATTCAGTTCATGAGACGATGACCTGCACCTCCATTGATATCATCCAAGTAGGGTAAGGACTTGTTTGAGAACATTATAGCAGCGTGCATGAAATTCAACTAGATGAATTTCCAAATTTTCCATCTTAGTGGTTCCACACCCTTTCAAAGAAAATCATTTTTTATGTTCTAATAAAATAATCATAATGGTAGTTTTCGAGGCATATCATATATTCAAGACCTCGCTAGCTATGGTTCTTCTATGATTTTAGATTTTATAACTTTATTAAAGAAACACACTATACAGTCTGCAATATTTGACATGTAACTGAAAAGGTTAAATTAAAACAGATCGTGTATTATTTCGTGAATTTCATTTTGAAGACACCACATTGCATCAATACAGTTAAATTAAAAATGAGATAAAATTATAGGGTAGATAGCTGATAGCCTGACAGAGCTGATTTTCTACAACGCCAGTACAAAGACCAAATTTCATCACATGATGGCAAGCCAGAATGTTTTGTATGGTTATATTGAAAACTGCATACCTCTTGTGTTGTTTCAAATTGAAAGCTCGTTTCTTTGACTGCTTAGTCTGGTAACTGCAAGTGTCAGATATATGGTGCACGAAATGAAGCTGCAAAGATCAAAATAAACATGAGTCAAGGGTCATGAGAGCAACACGCTTCTAAGTTCCAAATCCTAACCACAACACATCATAAGAATGAAACTATAGTAGAGTAAAAACAAAACAAGTTTAGACTTCCTTTTCAAGTAGTTTGTATTATTGTCACATCAAAGTCACACGAAACATATAATCATAGTCTATGCGAAGCACTACAATGATGAAGCTGGCTTTTCAATAAATCTGACACAAACCTGGTCACCATCCTTGATGCCATAATCTCGAAGGTAATCCGTTTCTGTAACTAATTTGTGTCCTTGATAGGATAAGCAAAATTGCCGCCAAACAAGTGGCCTACATAAACAAATCAATAATAATTTATGGAAAAGCCCAGGCAGCAGATTATGATGATGAAACTCCAGAATTTAAAAAAAAAAAAAATACAAGTGCCCCTGTTTTACCAATAATTAAAACGCATAGAATTTACAAAATCAAATTAGTGAAATTACATATTCAGAAACATACGTAAGATAGCTATTTAATTAATCAATTAATACACACACCACAATATTTTCCCCGGGGCCTTCAGAGGCACGTGAGCGAAAATCGCCTCCACGGCCTGCTTGAGTTCTGCAACAGTTGCTTCATTTGCAACTTCAACGCCTGCAAACAAAATCATGCATCGATTCAATATCCAGGAACGTTTCACGAAAATCAAACGAGAGAAAATTTTGAAGAGATAGAAAAATAGGAGAAAGAGAAGCGAATTACGGAAGGAAGAGGCGTCCAATTTGATGATGGAGAGGTTGAGCGTTTCGGAAGGAAACCTGTAGTAGGAAAAATTGTGGTCTATGTGGCTCGTGCTGGGTGATCGGCGATGCCTTCCGTTGGAAACAATCATCAAGCTTCTCTCACCCATATGCATCACGAAGGCTCGATTGTCATCCATTATTCCATGGTGTTTATAGGAAGGAGAGGGAGATTGTGAATCGGAATCGGAATCGGAATCGGAACTGAACGAATTATTAATGTGGAAATGGAGCTAGGGTTCCTCTGTGGAAGACATTGATTGGTGGTGAATGGTTGTTTGGTTGTCGAAGAGCCGCTTCTGCAGACGTTGATGACGGTTACGTTCCGTTAGAACTTTTGTAACCGTTATTACGCGCGCGCGCTTCTCTTCCTTCTCTTTTGCCTATCAGGGAAGAGAAGAGAAACCATGTATATCTTTACATTTCTAACTATAAACACGTGCTTTACAAATATTCATCAATTTTTATAAAATCAGGTTGAGAAATGAAGAAATAAAGTAAAATTCAAATCCATTAACAACATCAACACACTTATCTATTTGTGTCTCAATGACATTATTATTATAAAAAAATATAACGTTCTTGATAATTAAAGTAAGAAGTTATTCATCTTTTTTATGGATGATAGATGAATAAATCAAAATAGTAAAAATTACCTAAAATCTAATAATAACTCTATTATTTGAAATACATGTAATTCAGTAAAAATATAAGTTGTCATCAAGTGATAAATTTTAAAATTTTAAGAATTTTTAATGTTTGAAATTAGTATTGTTTTAATATAATTTTTTATATTTTAAATTTTGTTTGTATAAATCAATTTAAACTATTTAATTTTGAATTTCTTAATTTAGACAGGGTAATTTAATTTATACTTTCTCTAAAATATTAAATATATATTTAAAATTAATTTAACAAAAAAAAGTTTAATTTTAAATATATAATTTTATAGGAGTAAAAACACATAAATATCGTAAAAGAACGCATACATGTAAGAGAAAAATAGCAACAATAATTAAAAACTCTTATCTTTTTGTGAGATTTAAAATTCAACCATTTAAATAATTAAAATAATCGTATAAATTTCTAAAATTTTAATTTTTTTTCTTAACCAAACAACATATTTTATCATTAAATATTTTTAATTTATAAATATTGAACTATCCTTTAAAAAATATCATCCGAATACAGTATTAAAGTAATTATTATAAAAGTCGTCAAATTTATAAACATATTTAAATTAAATTCATGTAACCATATTTAGAACAAAAAGAGTTTAGCTTTAAAAATATTGCATCCTAATTTCATTTGAAATCCGTGAAGTGTTTTGGTCAACCTCCATTACTAGCTAACTTCTACATATTTTTTAAAAGAAAAATGATTTTTTTGACACTCCACCTACCCCAATAAATAATAATATTTTAATTATTTATAATTTTTTTAATTTTGAAAATTATTTTAACATTTTATATTTTACTTGTATTTTTATTAAGAAAATTTTTATTTTTTTATTATAAATATTAATATTTTTTTGTAGCTGTAAGATGGAGAATATCATTAACCTTTTTAAAATACTAAATGTATATTGTTATAAAAGAATAAACATATCAAACCCAAAAGCAGCACACAAAAAAATATAAAACCCAAAAGTGAATGGTCGCAGTGAAAGCTGAATTGCAACTACTTACTTTACTTGCAATGTCAAAGAGTTTTACGAATACAAGAGTCACTGCTTTTAGAATAAGGATCCCTTACGGTTGAACAGGTCATTGTTTAATAGTTGAGATCCATGCAGTTGAAAAAGAAACTTCATAGTTGAGATTCATATGATCGTGACCCATACTTTACAAGGCAAAGCTTTGCCCAAGCACCACATTACACCAACAGTTAATGCCATAGTTTTACCAGTAAGAATTTTTAGTCAGACATATAACTATAGTTTAACAGTTATAATTAAAAAAATATTGGTTATAGCATTACTACTTGAGATTCGTATATATTTTATCTTTCGCTTTTAACTATTCAAATAATATTAAAAAAATAGAGAGAAAATTTAGGATTGTTGAATAACAAAATGATAAAAAAAAAACAACGGTTGATCATTTCTCACAATAAGATATTTTTCCTTGGGATGTTTTTCCTCCAAGCTCTTCCGGACCCTTAATCAAAATTTATCATTTTCTACTTACACAATGGCTTAAAAAAATGCATAGTTGACAGGAATAGAGGGATATGAATAGCAAATCACCCAACAATTGCAGAAACTTCAGCTATTATGGTAAGCAAAATCGAATTTCAAAGCCTGTATATTTTTAGCCTGTATATATATATATATATATATATATATATATATATATATATATATATATATATATATATATATATATATACCAAAATCTAAAAAAAATATTTTTCTCTCTCCTACATTTACC
>Ga0123342_1005511_pt1 | contig 18269 bp, 10 predicted proteins | sample Turbeawhitnodule_FD_89960 | JGI IMG/M metagenome (GOLD analysis project Ga0123342, IMG submission 89960) | Root nodule microbial communities of legume samples collected from Mexico - Turtle bean Mexico white nodule | ecosystem: Host-associated > Plants > Roots > Nodule | place: Mexico: Nepantla...
ATTATACTTTAATTTTAAATTATAATTAACTAAAATATGAAATAGGATTAATCATTATTTATTCTTTTTTTATATACAAGGGTAAAATTGTAATCTCACAAACTTTACTATTCAAAATAATTTGTAATATTCTTACAACTATCACATCACTCACAATTTTCAATAAACTTTCCTCACACATCCACTCTAACATACCTCAATCCAAACAACCTCAACTTTCTTCACACTTCCACTCTCACTCACCCTCAACTACACCCTCTAATCCAAACACAGCATAAAAGCTTTCAATATCATCTATCAAACGAACTTCTACTGGCCTTCTTCTTGTGAAGTTGTGTTATCATTCATGTTTACTTAATTTATATCAAACAAAATTATAAAAAACACATGAAAAAGTTACATATTTAAATAATTTATAATCAATTTTGTAATACAAACAAAATAGCTACATATTATTTTAATAATTTATCATATAAAAACTTTTTGTTATCCAATCAGTATTATTTATCTTTAAATTGCCTTTCAATAATTTGTAAATAGAAACTTATTCAGATCATAATCCACTGTAATAATAATTGATTATACATATACTCAATTATTTAAATAATTTAATTTTCCAACTATCCCAAATACACTATAGGATTTTTACTCTTAATTCTGTAGGATTTTTGTTTACGTAACTCTTAGCAACTTAATTGATTTTAAATTGTTTTCTTTCGAAACTTTTTTTTCGAGAAATCTAAAAATAAAAGACCACATGTCTCAAAAAAAGGTTTTCCTTTTCATCAATATTCTAAAAGAGAACTCTCTTTTTATAATATTTCAATATATGCTACCAATAAAGTTTGACAAAAATTAATAGACAATTGTTTTTCTAATATATGTAATATTCTGTTCTCTTTTTTTTTTCTTCACATAATCTTTCCAAGTTCTCTTTTTCTTTTCTAATATTTTAACTTCATCCTTTATCCTTTTAAATATCAAATCTCACTATTAAAAAATTATTAAATAGAAATCAATTTTATAAACAACAAATAATTAGTTTGACTAAATTAAATACTATTTTAGAGATTAAACAAAATTATTGGTATCTAAATTAGTTTCTATTATTAATAAATATTTTTTAAATTGGTATATAATTAGTTACCAAGATTTTAATTAGGATTGAATTTACTTTGAATTGTACATTCATATGGACAATATTGGTTGAATTGATATGAATGTGAGAGTAATCTTAGTTGAAATTAAACATTTGAAATTTAATTAAAAGGAATTGAGTTGAGTTGATCTCAACTAACTACATCATTTTTTTTTTCATTCAAGCGAAAACGAAAACGAAATTAACCCCCTGTTTCCTTTTATGGATGTACTGTTCACAGGCAAAGAATTGAGGGTATATCAGCTATTTGGATTTGTGTTTGTGTGGAGAAGAGAGGGAGAGGATATACCAGTGAACATTTAATATCCTCTCCTCTCAAAATGAAGAGATGTAGAGGGAAAGTCATGTCAGCATCCCTTATTTCCAAATTTATCCTCATTTAAATGTGCCACAATGCTTCATTTGAATGTATTAGTATTTTAAAAAAAATTATTGTACCATGTTTAAAATATATATATATATATATATATATATATATATGTAATATTTAAAATGAAGAAACAAATCATCATAAAATTTAAGGAATTTGTAAGTTTGTTTATTATTTTATAAAATATAAATTATGTAAATAATGATAAACCAGTGTAAAAAAAATATAGTTAAATAAAATCTTCCATTTAAATATTAGTTATTAGAGTAGATCAGGTTATACCTATTTTTCAAGTTCTAATAAGATATTTTATTAAATGTGGTTGGATTTAGTTTTGTTTAAAGAAAAGAATATAATATATCTAATTAACATTGAAAATATTACCTGGTTGGATCATGGGTATCACCAATACTAAACATTTTTCATTTTATTTTATCCTTATTTTTTATTAAAAAATTTTATGAAATCCTTTTCTATGGTTAATTAAGTTATATTTTTGTTGCTGTAGTATTTTTTAGATTGCTTTATTGTGAGGTTTTTAAATATTAAAACATAGTAATTTTCTATTTATATAAAATGTGATTTATTTTATAATTTTATAGTATATGTTTAATATTTAAAGAAATTATTTGAAGTTATGTTTTTAATTAATTTGTTGTTGTGTTTATATTAATATATTTCTATGTATAGTTATTATGTTTATGAGTTATAATTTATTTATTATGATTTTTTTTTATTGTTGATTACGTTATATTTTTTTAGTACTTTTTATTTTTCATTACTACAGGATTTTTAATATTAAAAAATAATATTTCTTTTATTTATATAAAATTTGATTTATTTTTTAATTTTATAGCACATGTTTAATATTTTAAAGAAATTACTTGAAGTTCTGTTTTTATTTAATTTGTTGAATACATAGTTTTTTCTAATTATAATTTTTATATTATACATATTTACATTTAACATATATTTTTTCTATTTATAATTTTTAAATCTATGAAATATGTGAAAGTTGTTACTTTTAAACAAAAACAACTCATTTTATTATTAATTTTTTTAATAGGCTAGGGTAAATCTGTAAAGTAACATTTCACACCTTTAAAAAAAATTAAAATTCCCTCACAATCATCACATAACTCACAAACTCCCATAAACTTTCCTCACACATCCACCCTATCATACCCCAATCCAAACACCCTCACTTTCCTCACACATCCTCATACATCCACTCCCTCAAATCCTCACGCATCCCCTCCCTAATCCAAACAAAGCCTAAGAGTTTGGGTTCGGTTTTATTCCAGTCAAGTAAGCTCAAGTGAGAATTATGTTGTTTAAACGAAAAATATTTCACTCAAACAAAAATATAATATAAAATAATATGTTCTCTTCGATCATTTTGCTTAACCAAAATAAATTAGTTGAAATAACATATTTTCACTTAAACATTTATATTTCACCTATCTACTCAATTCATGTTTAATTATGATTATACATTTTAGATGACTAAAGAGTGTTTATGAATTATATGCTTGTAGTAGAAAATGTATGAAGTGGATGTCATAAATTGTTTGAATGTATATTATAAGTAATAAAACCTATATAAATTAGTTGATATTTAATAATTTTTTAGTCATAAGAAATGAAAATTTATTACATATATGAAACGCTTTGAGTTTTTAATTTAGGTATCTTAAACTTATTTGATCAATCAAAATGAGTAATATAAAAAAACATTTGTAAATTTATCTTTTATAATATAAATCCATATCTGATTTACAAATATGTATATATTTGATGAGTGAGTGATGAAATGAGATGATTAATTATAATTTCCTGTTGTTGTGATGATTTTAGATAGAGTTGTTTTGTTATTATAACATCTCTAATTTAAGATACTTATTCCTTTATTTATTATTTATGCAGTGATCTATTATGGATGAATGTGTATAATTATGTTTCAAGTTTATTTTAATGTGCTGTAAAATTTTATAAATAAAATAAATAAATTCAATGTAACTCAATTTAATTAATTTAAATTCAATTTTCACCACACTGATTTTGAAATCTATTAACTTCAAGTACAAAATTCACATTTTGCTTTTAGGTTATTTTTAAATAGCTTTTTCAATTAAAATTAGATTTTAATATAGATGATATATATATTAATTTAATTTTTTTATTATATACATACTTAAGATAAAACTCTATTTTTAATGAAAAAACTATTTAAAATGTCAAATAGATTCTTTTATGGTACTTCCTTAAACCTTTTTAGAATGTCATATTTTAACTTTTTACATTCATTTTTTTTATTCTTATAACATTTATTAAATGTGTGTTTAACCTTTCAAGTTAAGTAATTGTTATTATATTTTAAGATATTTTAACTATAACACCAATAATCATAATAAAATTATGACATTTATTTAAATGTGTTATTTTTATTATAATTTTAGTTGAAAGTATTTAAAGACATTGAATAAGATTAATATTAAAACATATAATATGAATAAATTATAATAATTAAAATTAAACAAAATTATTAAAATAGTTTATATATAAATAAAATTACAAGATTTTAAAACCCCAAAAATTACAAGAGAATGAATGCAGGGAGGGAAGCAGACAGAATGAGTGAAAACCAAAGGCATGCAAAGGGAAGCGCGTGAGAAATAGGAAAAGTCCCTTGTTCACGCGCCGGTCAACGGAGTAGAAGGATCAAAATCAGAATCTTGCGTGATCGAAACGACGATCTGGTGTGCATTTAGGGATAATGGCGGCGACGTCGTATCTGACGCCGACGCAGAGGTACGCGGCGGGAGCGTTGTTCGGGCTGGCTCTGAACCAGGCCCAAATTCACCAGACCCACCCGTTGGGCCTATCAACCGATGACTTCCCTTCTGACTCTGAAAAAACTTCCTCCAAGCTCGCAGTTTCCGAAGATCCCAACCTTTGGGTCCATGAACATCACGCTTTGCTTCGCCCTGTTTTCAAGTATCTCTTCTCTCCAAAGCATAACTACACATGTTTGTTTCTACTGCATCTACTCATGCCCATCTTCTACTTCGTTTTAATTCCTTGCATCCAATTATTGTGGCATGCTATTTCAGTGTTGTTGAACAGTGTGTGTTGAGTTTGAGCAGGTACCTAGATATTGATCCCGTTGCATGGTCTGGACTCGAGGAAACTGCTGGCTCTTCTTCAGCTTCACGTCACGTCGGACCTGTACGGCATTCTACTCTTTCACTACCGTATCGTTGGATTCTAGAGTCTAAAATGTAATTCAATCGTATTTTGTAAATTCAGTTTCAAACCAAAATTAAGATGAGGCTTAGTTTACAATTTCATGCAACTGAAAACTAAGTGCATGTTTGGGTTAAAATTTGCAAACTTGTAGTTTTCATTTTGCATATCAAGTTTGCAAAGGGAACCCAAGTCTTGCTTTTGTAGAAATTTGGTTTTTGACAAAATATAAGGGTGGGATAGGAATGTGCTTTTATTGGTTAACGTGTAATGAAATTTACTCCCCAAATTGATTTTGGAACACCCCTAACAAGAATCCAAACATGGCCTAAATTAGGGACATTTTCACAGTTTTGAATCCAAATCTGTGGTTTTGATTTTCAATGTTTTGTTGCTTCCGGTATGTTCCTATATTCCAATTGTGGATTACCATATTCAACGAAATTTTTCTTTTGCTTCCCAAATGTAGTTTTCATTTTTTTTGGGTGAGGGGTAGGGAGCTAAACAGTGCAAGCATTGGATAATAATTTACAAAACTATGTGTGGCTGGTTACGGACTTCACTTGTCTTGTTTAGTTTTCCTTTCTCTAATAACTGCCACGTAGTCTTTCTTTTCTCTAACTCTTTTTGTCATAATTTTTTCGATATTAGTATAGTTTACGTACATCACTTAAGTATAATGTATGTAAACTTCGCAGTTCTTGAGACTATTATCAGAAGATTTTGGTGATGATTGTTCTCAAAGGTCAGATAAAGAACTTGCTTTGTCCGGAGCTGTTGATGCTATGGTACTTAGCCTTGAAAACAATTCAGAGTCTCTCAGGTCTAAAAGGGAGAAGCTACGTGAATACGAGCATCAATGTCGAGAAAAGTTTTTAAATTCTGATGTTCAACCAAATTCTGAGAAGGTAGATACGCAATTAGAAACCAAGGAGGAGACAGGTACTCCTTTCCATGATTGTGAAGAATCACCACATCAGGGATTAATTCATAGTAATATTGATGAGAGTCCAATTGAAGAGGTAATGATGCTCAGCTATCCAAGGAAAGTGGCAGTGCTTTACGAACTTCTCTCTGCTTGTCTATCAGATTTAGGTGAAAATAACAAGAAAGATGGCCGGAGGAGAAAGGGCTATGATGCTCGACATCGTGTCACTCTGCGGCTGCTGGCAACATGGCTCGATATCAAGTGGTCAAAAATGGTTGGTGAATGAATCAATTAATTAGCAATTAAATGTGGTCGAAAAACAACTTTGATAAATTTAGGTGGTCATGAGATCAAAGTATAAGTTTTTTTACTGTTTGTACTACTATGAAAGACATGGCACGAACTGATCTTCACTTTGGTGAAAATTGCCTATGCTTTTGCCCGTTTTTACTAAGTTACTTATTCAGCCTACTCTATATGGCGATATGCTATAAGCTTTGCTATTAATTGTCCCTTGTTAAAAAAAATCACTTTTATTATTTCCATATTTTCTAGTGATAAAGATGAATCTTCACTTTTCAGGAGGCAATTGAGACAATAGTTGCTAGTACTGCAATGGCTTTCATTAGAGAGCAAGAGTCAAGTAAAGAAGAAACTCCATCAAAAGAAGGCAAGTGGGATAAATGGAAGAGGGGTGGTATCATTGGTGCTGCTGCCTTAACTGGCGGAACTTTGATGGCTATTACTGGTGGTATAAATCTTAACATCTTTTCTGTGTTCTGGAATATAAAAAGACAAATTGAATGAATTTCCTTGTTGATTTGATTGTTTTTGTTTTTACTCATTAAACAGGCTTAGCTGCCCCAGCTATTGCTGCTGGACTTGGTGCTTTGGCTCCAACTTTGGGTACTCTGATCCCTGTAATTGGAGCAAGTGGATTTTCTGCAGCTGCTAGTGCTGCTGGAACTGTTGCTGGTTCTGTTGCTGTTGCTGCATCACTTGGAGGTATATGTTTCCTTATATGTGATTGGATTTTACTATAATTCTCTCATTTTCTGCTATTATGTCTTCAATTTATTTAGAAATAGTCTTTTTGTGAATTTCCAGTGTAGTCTAAGGATACTATCCCACCACCAACTACCAAGTCACTATCATACTTATATGCGTCTTAGTGGTTTAATATTCTCAATTGCTACATTTCTGGTCAACTTGTGTTTCTGTTACTTCAATTTATTGATTATTGATTAATGTAATCAATAAATTATATTAATTAGTTAATGTAATCAATACACCTAGAAAAAGGCTTGGTTGTTTACAGTAATCGCTTAAGTGAAATATGTTACAGTAGTTGCCTTTCTAAGAGGAGTTATAGAGGTTATATGGGATTTTTTATTTGCTTTTAAATATTCTGGAGGAGGAGTTTAGTATGCCCTTCAATACCACCTATAAGCTATTATCTTGAAGCCCGTCCATGACTATTTGGTATAGTGTCGAGGTAGAGTTGATTCTGAATAAACTAGAGACAAATTGCATTGTAATGTGTAATTTTCATTGGAAAATGAGAATTGATTCCTAATGTAAAACAAATGAAGTCTATGTTTAGCCATTGATTTACAATATTCCTTTTCAAATTGCAGTAGATGCTGGTTAGATGTTATTGGGATGTATTTATGATATATTGGACAAATAAACAACTCTCTTTCTCCATTTTTTTCTCTTTTTTTTTGTATTACTATTGGTAATGCTCCTTTTATAGATGATGAAATATTTTATGTACTACTTTGTTTAACTAGCTGCTGGAGCTGGACTCTCTGGAACCAAAATGGCTAGGAGAGTTGGGGATGTTGATGAATTTGAATTCAAATTTATAGGAGAAACCCATAACCAAGGTGTAAGTTTTTACTCATTTCATATTCCTACTTTCTGGTGGCGACTATTTCTTTATTGAGTTATGATTTGTGTGCAGAGGGGAACACATCAAAACTTTGTCTAAACTTTCTCAAATTATCTAGCACTACTTTTCCAATTAGTTTATGATTTTATTTGGCTTCTGCTTGCAGCTGCTTGGAGTTGAGATCATGGTCTCTGGATTCGTCTTTGAGGATGACGATTTTATAAGGCCGTGGGAGGGAATGAATGACAACTCGGAGAGGTACACATAATTGCCTTTCCCCCCCTTCCTAAATGATTTGTTTGGTTAATCATTATTCAGGAAAAGTAGTTGATACAATTGTGAATATTATTGTTGAATATGGTGTTCCCTTAGCCAAGGGCAACATGTTGGTGCAAAATTACAGTATTAAATTTTAATGACTTGATTTTGTGCAATTTTTTTTTTTCATTTTAAAAGCTGCAATATTTAGTTTTTTTGGTTCAAGTTATTTTGGCAAAATAACCACATATTTTTACTAGCTTCCTTTTGAGAGTTTTGAAAATTGATGACTATTTCTCTAGAAGCATTTTCCAAAGAAGCACATAATTATGGCCTTGCTAAACAAATGACATTTCATATGGCCTTGCCAAAAGCTAGGTATGCTCTGCAGTGGGAGTCCAAGAATCTATATGCCCTGAGCTCTGCAATTCAGGATTGGGTTAAATCAAGTAATTGGTTTGGGTTCCAGGCTGCTGATACTTTTGTGTAGTGTATGAGTAGGGATGTATACGATTGGTGCCAATATTGCTGTGCTTTGCTTTAGGAATTGCAACGGAGCTGATGAGGCAAGGGGCAATGATGACGGTCTTGCATGGTCTTTTAACTGCATTGGCTTGGCCAGTTGCATTACTTGCAGCAACTGAATTCATAGACAGCACATGGACAATTGCTATTGACAGGTTCTTTTTTCTGTTGGTAGTGTATATAGAAGTTTTGCTCATTAAAGGAAGAACATCTAATTTGTGTTCATTATTGAGTAGTGTTTCAATTGTTTTTATTGGATTGCAAATAGTGATGCAATTGCTTGTCAGTGGGTAATGGTAGTAGTGTTTCATAAAGTTGAAAAACTGTCGTGGAAGTTGGCAACCTTTTCATTACCTGTTTGTTAAATGTCATCATACACTGTCAAAACCAAGTAGTTGATGAACTGGGATGTTATCTTTTTGCCACTGTTTTTTTAACCAGAGGCTCAGCAAGGAGTAGGAGTTTTCAGTTTTTGTCATCGCAATAAAAAAATGTTAAGACAGTTTCCAGTCTTAGTTTGCAATTATCATGCTTATATCACTTTTCAGATCTGACAAGGCAGGGAAGTTGCTTGCCGAAGTATTATTGGGAGGATTGCAGGGAAATAGGTATTTTTCTTATTTCTAAATATCTTCTAAAAATTTAGCTCCTTTAAAATAGTATATGAAATATTTTTAATCTATGAATTTTAGGCCTGTTACACTTGTAGGTTACTCACTGGGGGCAAGAGTTATTTTCAAGTGTCTAGAGTGCTTGGCTGAAACAGAAAACAGTGGTATGTATTTCCACAGTTTTTGTATTCGATTGGATGTGATATTATTGCTTTCTTTTTGGTATTTTTTAATCTTATTGACTGTCTCTCGAAGGATAAGTTTTTTCTTCCCTCAAACTTTTCAACTGTGGTTATGGGTATATATGATAACATTTCTGTTGGGACTAAATTATTTGTTAATAAGATGTTCCCTTATTGATTTTGAGGTGCTGCTTCTGTTCATTAGCAGCTGAACTGGTTGAGAGAGTTGTTCTTCTTGGAGCACCCATTGCAATCATGGATGAGAATTGGGAAGCTGTTAGAAAGGTGGAAAGGGAATTAATTTTACTCTTGAATACTATGTATTGCTTTTATTAATTACTATGAGACCCTGGTATTCTGTAGATGGTAGCTGGAAGATTTGTAAATGTCTACTCAAGCAATGATTGGATGCTTGGAGTTGCTTTCCGTGCCAGGTACATAAAAATGTAGTGTTAGTATTCTGCAGATTTGTGAGTTTATTTTCCAATTGATCCACAGTACAAGCCGATATGAAGCTATCAGTTCTTCCAAAGATTCACTTCACAATCAATTGAAAAAAGAAAGAATGACAAGAGACCAAATGTTTTTTATGCAGTTTTTCCATGAAGTCCTGAGTTATAGCGTTCTGTTCCTGCAATATCAGAGAATATGACTCCATATTTTATTGACTCTGTTTCATCTATTGATTGGGATACATAAAGTTCTGGTGACCATGGTCGATATTTGCATGATACCATTTTTGTGGCTGAACATATTCTCATATAACACGGTTATTTTTCACTGACTAAACGCATACTCACACAGTTTGATATGACACGATTTTTACAAACTAAGAGCATGCTCACATAATGCATTTTTGTGAATAGAATGATTTTAAATATTAAAGAAAACAATGAAGAATTATTTGTAGACTTTTTAGTAGACAGCAGAAACTAACATAAAAATTGATTTTGTGCAGTCTACTTTCTCAAGGATTAGCCGGAATCCAACCTGTGGACATTCCTGGGATCCAAAATGTTAGTTTTTCCTATTCCCTTTGTGCATGAATATTGTTGCAAGTTGCTGTTTTTTTATTCATTTTGGGTTACCATTTTAAATTGGCATTTTAACTTATAAACTAGTGGTACCATTAATGATTCATTTTATTTGGATCTTTGCTAAAATGGTTCCTCGGATTTGCAGGTTGACGTGACAGATCACGTAGAGGGTCATTCTTCATATTTGTGGGCTACACAACAGGTCCTAGATGAACTTGAATTAGATGCGTATTATCCCGTTTTTAAAATAATTTCCACCCAGTGATTCTTCTCTTTCACTGCCTTGTATATGGTACTATATAGCCAGCTAGCCATAGGAACAAAATATATTAATAAACCAAAACTCTCCATTTTATGTTATACTATGATGAAAAAGTATGTTTGTAAATTTTTAAATTATCAATATACTTTTGGAAAGGGCAACATCCAGGTTGCAAGGGTAAGCGTTAAAGCTCTGCCTCCATTGGATTTTTTGTTATCTGTTTTTCGTATATATATTATTTCTTTTATTGTTTTGTATCCTCATCTTTCATAACTAATTTTTTAGTTTCCATGATTTAGGAAAAAACTACTCATAATTTGAAATTGTTTTCTTTATATAATTATAACAATTAATAAATATTAAAATATTTTAACACTATTTTTATACATATTTTATTATAATTTATTTTATTTTTTATTGAAAATTACAAATAATCTTATTATAACATTAGAAAAAATTAATTTTATAACTCATTTTTGTATGCACAAATCTTTATAACTTCAATTCAGTATAAGCTTTAGTAATATCTTTAATTTTAATAATTATCATAATTTTTAATATTTTATTTTATTATTATAAGAAAAAAATGACAATGTGTTTCCACTAGTGCTATAGAATATTTCTTGGTTAATCAACAAAATTTGAAAAGCAACACCGAAATGCTAAATGTTAAAATTTATTAAGTTTAACTAAGAAAGAATAACATCTTGAAAATATCATATACCAAAAAGTTATAATAAATGTCTAGATTTCTTTTATCAGTTTATAGACTCATTCAAAGAATATCTGTACAAATGAAACATTTTTAGTGAGAGGGTAATTTTTAGAGAAATATTATTTTTATGAGATAAATAACAATTTTAGCACATATTTTTATTATATTACCCTAATATACTTTATTCTTTAAAGTGCAGTTTTATTTATTTATTTTAGAGGAGTAAAATTTGGAATAAGTACATGGGTTGGGCTAATAATGTTGAAATTGGGAAAAAGAGTTAACCCGAATTGAACTATCTAAACAAATCAATTAAATATTAAATCCAGGTAAGAAAAAAACTACCTTAAATTTGGTTTGGTTTAAAGAGGTCTACATATATTAAATATATTAACAAATATTTTAAGAAAAATGTTAATAAAAATAGAATATTTTAAATTCATAATTATATCTTTCTATTATTGCATCCTTCACTAAATAATTTCATATCTTGTTCTATCAATTCCTATATTTCTATTAGGCTATTAGATAAGTACATGATAGGAAACCTTTCATGCAATAAGTATAAGTCAAGGAAATCAATGCTAGTTTATTTCATACCAACAATTAGCTTCACATGCAAATTAAAACCACGGTTTTGAATCTATTAAAAGAAAAGTGTTTGATGATAAAACACTTTTCCTTTAATAGTGATTCTATTTTTAGTAGTTTTTTTTATTCATCATATCAAGTTTCGATGATATCTCATAAAAAATCATTTTTAATATAGATTACTAAAATTAATGATATTAACTAAGTTTCTAATGAAGTCAATTATTATTACTTATAATATGATATTATAAGTAGTATTGATTATAATAATATTACTATTCAACATCTCTTAATATTACTAAAATTATTAAGATAAAAAATAATATTACTATTCAACATCTCTTAATATGATATTATGAGTAGTCTATACTAAATATAACATGGTTAAAATTTTAAAGGTAAGACCAAAAACTTATTTACAATTAGTCTTTATAAATTTATCATTATTATTTAACCTGGGAACATGATATTCTTTTCAATTAAATAACTTTTCTATCAAAAACTCAATTCTCAACAGTTTTACTATATAAAATTTAAGTCACAATTAAAAAACATTATTTTATAATCCTAAAAATATGTTGTGTTGTCCTACTATTCATATGCAAAATCTTTGTATAACAATAATAAAGCATATTCGTTTTACATACTCTCACTAAATTCTACTAAACTCAGTTGTCTCTCTATACCTACTCCAAATTAAACAACAAAAGAAACATTTATTTGTGGTTTAGCCAATGGAGTAATGTTTTGTTTTTAGTGTAGAGGTGATCAAATTTGATTGTTCATGTCATCGTTGTCCAATGAGTCTAATAGAAAAACAATGAATTCACACCCTAAAAAGACACATGCCAGCATGTTGACTTAACTCATTGCAATGTTCATGCTGACCAATATGTTGGATTGAGCAGAATGATGAATGGTAGATTTTCCTGTCAGAAGCAAAATAGTGGAACTTGAATACAAGATTAGTCTGTGTTTGGTGACAAAGTAGTTAAAGGTGTCAAAGGTTTACAGCCCCGGAAATAGTGTTCAGTTGACTTTGCTTCTGGATACAAAACAAGGGTCCAAGGTGTCACTTTCACGTTTCACCTAAACTGCAAATCTTTTTTCTGTTTCAAACTCCACTTTTGTGCACCGCCAAATCTAACTAAATAAAGTCAATACAGTGTAAAATGTTTGCATATCATTTCATATCAACTGGGAAAGCAATCTATGGGACTTAGTCCAAGCATATCAACCTCATATATTTGCAGGAGTTGTGAACCTGAGGGATGTTGATTTTTATGACACCCTTTTGTTGATTTTTCTATAGCTGCAATTTCATTTCACACCCAAAGTCATCAACTTCATCTGATCCACTTGCTTAGAAAACAATACTGCTATCACTGTTAAATATGCGATTTCATGTCAATCCTCACAACAAAAATTAATTCTCCATCTACCCTTTTCAAAATATTCACTAAAAATGAAACTAAATTACCACAATCCTGCAATTTAATTTGTCACACCAGTTATTGGCATTGCCACCATGGCCACTCACTCTTTTAATGACTGCTTCACTTTTATTTCAGTGTATCATACAGATAAGAATCAAAACGGAAGTGGGGCAAAAAGAAACGAAATACATATCGCATAAACAAGAGTTTTTCAATTAATTTTTTTGAAACAGAGAGAACAACCACATGTACCACATTCTTGTTGTTTCTCTCACTCTTTGCCCTTTATATTATTTATGATGATTATGTATAATTGGGGTGAAAAGAAAATATAAAAAATAAAAGGAAGAAGGATCCAATTGCTGCTGTTTTTATTTTTATTTATTTTTTCTAAAAGAGAGGGCACACCACGCGCTTGGTTGGCACAGCAAGGAGTCGCGTGGCTTTCGGAGCGGTGAGTCCGAACACGTCACCCATGTCCAACTCACTGGGTTTCATTCCATCTGGCAATTCCCACGTGAAGCAGTGGAGGAGGTGAGCCACCGCCGATTCAAGCGCGTACAGTCCCAACTGCATCCCGGGGCAGGACCTTCGACCCGACCCGAATGGAATAAACTCGAAGTTGCTCCCCTTGAAGTCGGGCACGCCCGGTTCCAGAAATCGGGCGGGTTTGAATGTTTCCGGTTCCTCCCAGCAGTTTTTGTCCCTCCCAATGGCCCACGCGTTGATCATCACGCGCGCCTTCTTGGGGATGAAGTAACCGCCAACCGTCGTTTCCTCCGCCGTTTCGTGGAGGAGGAGCGGGATCGGAGGGTGGAGGCGTAGGGTCTCTTTGAGGGCACATTTTAGGAATGTGAGTTTCTCGAAATCGGATTCTTCAACCCGACGGTCCAGGCCCACTACATCCGCCAGCTCCTGTTGGACCCTCTTTTGGTCTTCTGGGCTTCTCATTAACTCCGCCATGGCCCACTCAATTGCTGATGCCACCGTTTCCGTCCCTCCAAACATCACATCCTGTATAATGTTAAAGCCAACACAATCAATCACCAATATCAATTCTTATTCACCAAAGAAAAATTATTGCATTGATATTTTTTTCCATATTTTTCTAAGAGAAGACATGCTGTTAAAACTGGTAAAGAGAATGAAAAAACAAAATGAATAATTATTTTTAAGTCATATTTCAATTATTTTTAAGTCATATTTTATGAACATAACATGAGATAAAGAAATGCAAAAAATGATTTGATACCCACAGCCCAATCATCAATATCAATTCCTTATTTACTTACCACCTTCAGATGGTAAAAGAAAAAATTGCCATTGAATTTTTTAATTGAAAATAAATAAGAAAAGAAAAGGTGTAGACATGGAGGGGGAAATGACACCAACCCAATTAAATCCACTATGAATGAACACGTTGAAGGTGATGATCACTGCAAGTTTGGTGGCCTATGTTTCCGCATGCTATATTTACGTATCTACTAAATCTTATCTACTTTTTTTTTCCTTCTTCTCCGTTTATAATGGCAATAACTGTAGTAAACTTGCATTTACCTTTTCATTTCAGCACGAGTAATCATAATTGATTTGGGACATGTTCTTTTGTAGTAATATATATTTCTTAAATAATTTACCATGTTTATAAACTAATTCAACCAAGTTTAATAAATAAAAACAATCGCACAAGTTTTCTAGAAAATACTTTACAATTGGAGAGATTCTTATAAGTCAAATTTCTAACTTAGACATGTAAATCGAGTTTTGACAATTCAGCAAATAAAATAATAAACTAATAAACCAACTTTGGACAAATTAAAGCCTCACTAACAAAGACCTATACATATTTTCAACATGACAGACAGAGATGCAAATACTTTTACAACTAGCATGTATTTTCATGTCACTGGTATACATATTTAAAATTTAACTAAAGTCTAAAAGGTGCAAAATTATTTATTGCAAAACAAATAAAATTATAATATATATTTTTTAAAAGACATGAAACATCCTTTAAAGAAATTAGAAAGTTAAATTAGTTGTTAAAATTTATACATTATAATTTAACATACGAAAGTGGATAATTTTAGGCAATATTCTCTGTAAACTCAAGGCAGAGGCAGTTTCTTTAAGGTGGTACAAATTGTCAAGGATGAGAATGAGAATGAATATAATAAGAGATATTTTGGGTTAATTTCCCAACAAACACTACCTTTTATAAGTTGAATTCTTCATCCAGTTTTTCTATAATAACCAATTCTCTTAATCTTGCATACAAAACACCTTTAACAATTTTAGATTTCACAATTAGAAAATTCCACTAAAGTGGAAAGCAATCCAAAGAGAGTGACACTTTTGTTCGTATAATTTTCTTTCTAAAAGTACCAATTAGAAAATAAATAATTTCTAATTGCACTATAGACAAAATAGTGACATGACAAAAACCTTGATAGCATGAATTATGAATTAAAAAAAGGATAGCTAGAACCTTAAAATACGAAATAATTCTTAAAAGGATAATTTTTGTTATAAATATTACGATTTAATAAGAAGAGAAAAAGAAATAAATGTTGATGTGTTAAAAAGAATAGATTTATAAAAAAAAGGGTAAAAGGAATGCGTAGATACCATAATGATAGCTTTGATGTTATCCTTAGTGAGTCTGATAGAGTTTTGGAAATCCTCAGGTTCATTGTTCAACTTGGCCTCTTCGGTGTAGAAGGCGAGCAACTCATCCACCATGTCTGTTTCTCCATCACAGACACCATTCCCATTCTTTTTCTTCTGTACATGCTCCTCGATGATCTTATCAATGAAACTATCCAACGCGCCGCGAGCCCTAGCGAGGCGCGCGTTGAGTCCCTGAGGGTCCACGCGCCCGAGGTAGGGTATAAAGTCTGCGATGTTGAAAGCGCCAAAGAGTTTCGAAAACTCCTGTAGAATCCCAATGAACTCGTCCTGGCCCTCCTGCGAGGTCGACCCGAAGGCCGCACGGTAGATGATGTTTTTCGTAAGGTTGAACACGAGCTCACCGATGTTGACAGTTTTACCGGCGGAGTTGGCGACGGTGCGGACTGCAGCGTCGACCTCGTCGCGCACAGACTGCCAGGACTCGGCGCGCTTGCGGCTGAAGAGTTTCATGACGCAGAGCTTGCGCATCTGGCGCCAGAAGGGACCGTAGTGTGCGAAGGCCATGTCGGCACGGTCGTAGGTGAGGTAGCTGATGGCGATGGTGGCGGGGCGGTTGGAGAAGATGTTGTCTTGGACTTGGAGAACCTGACGCGCCGTCTCGGGGTCGGAGATGGCGACCATGTGGAGGAAGCCCATGCGGAGGTGGAAAAGACCGCCGTATTGCTTGGCAAGGGTGGCGAGACCGCGGTGGGTTAGCTGGTCCATCATCAACATGTTTCCTATGATTGGTAACCCCTTTGGTCCCGGCGGATAAGGTGCTCTTCGACGAGTACGATGTAGCAAAACCAAGAGAAGTGTTGTTAGTGGGAGGATGAGTAAGATGGCCATGTTGAATGGATTTAGGTTGGACATGGCTTCGGATGATTTTAGGAACCAATCCATGTGGTTTTGATGTTTTCAGTGTCTGAAATCTAAATTTTATGTTACAGCAAGCGTTGTTGCTGAGTCGAGAGAGTGTTATGGGACTTATATATACACTATTCGAAGTACAGGGCTAGTAAGATATTTACAAAAAACCGTGGGATTTTTCTTTTGACAATGAAAACATTTCTTTTAACGCCTAAAAAATAAAGATATACTTCACAAATCATTATAATAATATAATAATATTTTAAATTAAAAAAAATTAAAAAAATTAAAAATTAATTTATTGGAGTGTTAAATATATGTTTTTCACGATATTAATATATCATCATCATCATCCTTCTTTTAAGAGATTTTTTTTGTTATAAACAATAAAAAACATACATTTAATACTGTTTATAATAATATAATAATATAATAATATTTTTAAATTAAAAATAAAATAAAAATAATAAAATATTAATTTATTAAGATATGAAAGATATTTTTTTACTTCTAAGAGTATTAATATATCACCTCTAAATATGGACCTAAGAAGAGAAAGATAAGGACTGGAGTTCTTCTACCCCACCATGTGTTTCTTAACACCAAAAATCTCCCCCATTAATCATATTTCAAAGATACATTAAAATTTTGATTCTTTTTTTTTTTACTTAATTGCCGTTTTTGTATTTTCTAACTATTGATCTTACATCCTCATTTTAATTACCTTTATATATATATATATATATATATATTATAAGAGAGTTTTTTAGTATTATTTATACATTTAATAACAATGAGATTAATATTTAAGGGTAATAAAATCTGAATTAATAACCAACATCCTCCCTTAATTCTGAATTGGAACAACCTTCATGCCCAACAGATCTCTTAACTTAGTGAAATTATCGATCTTCAATGGCTTAGTGAGAATATCTGCAATCTGATCTTCTGATCTGCAATATTCTAATTTGATCATGTTCTTCCCAACTTGATCTCGCAAGAAGTGATATTGAATATCAATGTGTTTACTTTTTTGATGAAAAACCGGATTCTTTGCAAGATTAATTGCAGAGACATTGTCAACATAAATCTTAATTGAAACATCTAGATTAAAACCAATTTTGAGTCATGATATTGCTAAGCCAAACTTATTGATAAGCACTTGCTGCTGCTGCTACATACTCAGCTTCACACGTAGATAATGCAACAATTGACTTTTTCTTTGATGACCACAAACAAACAGTCTTTCCGATCATAAAACAATGACCAATTGTGCTCTTCCTCTCGTCTGAATCTCCACCCTAATCACTGTCTGAGTATCCGACGATCTCAATCTTCTTAGATGAAGAGTAAAATAGACCAAAAGTTGTAGTACCTTTGATGTAGCGCATAATTCACTAGTGCAGATAAGTTAAACAAATGCGGCTATTTTAAATTTACAAATGCGGTCATAGAACCGCATTTGATCAACACGCATTTGTAAATCTGGAATTTACAAATGCGGTCCTATGACCG
>Ga0123342_1005512_pt1 | contig 18269 bp, 18 predicted proteins | sample Turbeawhitnodule_FD_89960 | JGI IMG/M metagenome (GOLD analysis project Ga0123342, IMG submission 89960) | Root nodule microbial communities of legume samples collected from Mexico - Turtle bean Mexico white nodule | ecosystem: Host-associated > Plants > Roots > Nodule | place: Mexico: Nepantla...
AGCCAAAGGAAGTGTGTGTCTTGAGGGGATCAAGGTCACTTCTTTGGTGGTGTTGTAAGTAATCTAGGGTTGATTGCTTAGTGGATTCCCCAGTGGTTTCTGGGAAGACTGGATGTAGCTCTTCGTTAAGAGTGAACTAGTATAAACCTGTGTGTTCAATCTCTCTATCCTTTGAACTCTTTAAATTCAGTTTTACATTTGTGAACTGGTATAAACAACCGATTGTTTTTGCGAAACAACCGATTGTTTTTCTGGTGCTATGCTTATTTGCTTTGTGTTTTGGCAAACTGATTTCTTAATCAAGTTTTTCTCGAAGTAATTTCATTCTAGACTTAAAAGTTTGCGAAAACCCTCTTTAAACCATTCATCCCCCTCTAGTTTAAAGCCATACATTCTAACAGTATACACAACCTTTTATGTGCTAAACAGGACATTAATTAGACTAATTCTTAAGAAAACTCCCTATGAACTCTATAGAGGTAGAAAGCCTAGTATTAGCCATCTTAGGATCTTTGGTTGCAAATGTTTTATTCTGAATAATGGGAAAGATAATGTTGGCAAATTTGATCCTAAATCTGATGAGGGAATACATATTGGCTATGTTATTAATGGACATGCTTAGAGGGTGTATAACAAAAGATTACTTACTGTGGAAGAATCTATGCATGTGGTGTTTGATGAATCTGATAAATATCTTCCTAAACCTATTATGGATGAACTTGGAGTAGATGATTTAAGAACCATACTTCAAAATAATAAATCTATTGACCTTGATATAACTTATACATGTGATTTCAAAGAACCTGTTGTGAATGCAGATTTACCTAAAGAGTGGAAGACTCCTAAAGACCTAACACTTGAAAATGTAATTGGCAATATTGAAAAAGGGGTCTCAACCAGGAAGTCTTTGAATAATCTCTACGAAACAATGGCATTTGTCTCACAAGTGGAACCCAAAAATTTGAATGAAGCTCTACAAGACAACAACTGGATCTTGGCCATGCAAGAAGAGCTAAATCAGTTTACAAGGAGTGAAGTGTGGTCTCTAGTTCCAACATCTAAAATGAATATTATAGGAACCAAGTGGGTGTACAAAAACAATATGGAGGAGCATGGAACAATCACAAGGAACAAAGAAACGGTAGTTGCCAAGGGCTATAACCAGGAAAAGGGAATTGACTATGATGAGACTTATGCACCAGTGACAAGACTTGAAGTTGTCAGACTTCTTCTTGCTTTATCCTGCATAAAAGGATTCAAATTATATCAAATGAATGTCAAGATTGCCTTCCTAAATAGATACTTAAATGAAGAAGTTTTTGTTTCAAAGCCCTAAGGATTTGAGGATCATAATTTTCTTAACCATGTATTCAAGCTCAAAAAGGCTCTCTATAGACTTAAACAAGCTCCTAGACAATGGTATGAAAGATTAAGTGATTTTATGCTATCTCAAGGATACAATCATGGCATATCTGACAAGACATTGTCCATAAAGAAAAAGAATGAAGACATCATACTTGTGCAGGTCTATGTGGATGATATCATTTTCGGTTTCACAAATGAATAGTTATGTGAAGCATTTATAGAGGTTATGAAAAGTGAATTTAAGATGTCCATGATGGGGGAACTGAATTACTTTCTTGGCCTACTAGTTAAACAGCTAAAGGATGGTAATTTATAAATCAAACCAAATATTGCAAGGACCTGCTGAGAAAGTTTGAGATGGACCAGTGCAAGGAAAACCTGTTGATCAAACCAGATATAGAGGATTAATAGGTTCTTTGTTTTACTTAACAGCTAGTAGACCTGATATCATGTTTGTTATATGTATGTGTGTCAGGTTTCAATCTGCTCCAAAGGAGTCACACCTCAATGCTGCTAAAAGGATTCAGAAATACTTACAAGGAACCAAAGAAGTTGGCCTATGGTATCCATGTAATGTATCTCTAAACTTAACTGGTTTTTCAAATTCTGACTTTGTAGGTTGCAAAATTGATAGGAAAAGCACAAGTGGAACTTGCGATATGCTTGGATCAAGCTTAATCTCTTGGCATTGCAAGAAGCAAGCAAGTGTTGCCCTTTCTACACCTGAGGCAAAATATATTGTTGCTGGAAGTTGTTGTGCTCAAACCTTATGGTTAAAACAGTAGCTAAGTGATTTTGGAATCATGTTAAGTAGAATATCTATCCTATGTGACAACACTAGTGCCATTAATTTGACTAAAAATCTTGTTATGCATTCTAGAACTAAACACACATTGAGATAACGCGTCATTTTCTACGTGAACATATTGCTAATGGTAATTGTGAAATAAAATACATTGGAACTGAATTACAATTAGCTGATATTTTCAACAAAAACCCCTTGCTAAAGATAGGTTCAATTTTATGCTAAATGAATTAGGTATAATAAGCATTAGTTCCTCACAATAGTAAAATTTTAATATGTTGTTTTTCTGGTTTAGAATCACAGTTATGACTAGGAAAGAGAAACAAATTCTTTTCCTTTGATCATTGACTGGTTCTTTATGGTGGTTATTGACCAACAGTTTTCTTACTACTTTGTCTAGTAAATCCTAACTGACCTGATGCATTCATTAGGTCATAAAATGTATTCATTGGGTCATGAATCAAAACAAAATTGAAAATTTAATTCTCAAAATGTTCCTTCTATACCCAAAACTGGATATTGTTATTGATAAGGAATCAAATTTGTACACACACATCTGTTGCATGATTTTATTCTGAACTTTTTCTCTCTATATAAGCTTTTGCCTAAATCTGGTTTGTCCTACACTTTACCACAACCTTCTCCAAGTGTCCATGTTACTCTTATTCTTTTAGCTATGCAATCTGTTATTTCCAGTTTTAAATTTAACACACTCTCTAGTTGGTGCTTCTGGTTCTTAAATACGTGCAGTTAAGTGCAGGATAAAAAATGGCATCCTCTCCACACAAGAAAAGGAGATCCCGAGAGCAACACAACAACAATCAAGGGATTTTGGAAAGATGGTTTGCCGGAGATGTTGAAGCCATGACCACCTTCATGCATGATATGAGCATAAAACAAATCAATGTGCCTAAAGTGTTAGAATTTTCCTGGCTGAAGAGTGGGAACCTGGCTGAACCAAGAGTTGTTCTCAAGCACCAAAGACTGAAACACTTCCTGAAGATTACTAGAAATGTCTATCCAGATCTGGTAAAAGTGTTTTATACTAATCTCACTCAAGATGGCAGAAAACTTGTCTCTCATGTGAAGGGAGTAAAGATAACAGTCACAACTGAAGTCTGGAAAAAATGTTGTTGGGATCAAATACTCAAGACTGAAAGTGAGCAAAGGACACACGACTGGAATCCAGGAACTTAACACAATTCAGTTTTACCAAAGTTGTGTAAGGAATCCAACTGAACCTGTGAATAGATTTAATGCAGGTAATCTGAATTTAACTCCACGTATTTTGGCATACATCATTGCATGGCAGCTTACTCCTCGAGGTAGTAATCATGTTGTTCTTCATGAAGAAGACTTAATCTTTCCCTACTGTATAATGAATATAATTAAGATAAATTGGGTGAGTATTGTGATGGAACATATGCTAAAATCAAATAGGCTCACTGATTACCGATTTCCATATGCTATTTTTGTCTCAAAACTAATTGATTATTTGGAGGTTGACACTACAAATGAGAGGAATTAGACTATCAAGGCAACAAGTGAAATAGATAACTCAACTCTCATCAAGATGGGTTTTCACAAGGCGGACAATACATGGGTATTCAGGAGAAATGTTGCTCCAAGAATGGAACATGGAGCATCCAATCATGATCATGCAAATGAGGATGAGGTTGCTCATCACATGGAAGATGAAACTATTCAAGCTACTTAAGAATCTTGCTATGAGATGCATAACTCATCATCCCACAGGGTGGAATCACCAGCCCAACCATCTATGCATGAAGATGTTGTTGCCACAAACAACAATGCTCTGGTTGCATATCAAGCACCTGAGTATAGAGGTGAACCGTTATCAATTTTTGAAAGACAGGTTCTTCATCGCCAAAATATGTATGGTTGTTTTTTTCTCTCTTATTCTATACTCCAATCTTGTTTGATGAATACAAAGGGGGAGAAGAAAAGCTCAAGTAAAGCTCAAGTTCATGCAGGTACATGCAAGTATTAAGCTGCATGGAGGTACAACAATTTTTTAAACCTATTATGTTTCTTTCACAACTATTGGTACATTCTGGAATCAAAGTGCAGGTGTTTTTCTTTGACCATGGCCTTCCTTCAAAGCAATGTAGCTATGGGGATTTGTCTCCATCACAACTAAACAACAAACAAAAAATGAACTCCAATCTCAAACTTGGATGGCACAAAAAGGATGCTACATAATATAATCAATTACAACAATCAGTGATCAAGTTATTTTTGCCTTTGAAGACCCAACTCATTGAAATGGACTCATACTACTTGAAGCAGATTAGATAAAATTAAATGGACAAACCTGAAAAATGCAAGAAACTGTGAACAGAAAAGATAAAAAGCTGCTGAAAATGTAGAAAAATGCAAGGCACAATGAACGATGAACAAAGAAGGAAAAAAAGAAAAAAATATTGTAAACAAAGAACAAAAAATATCTTGCATGATTGGAATTACAGACAACCCTAAAAACCTGCATCGGTTGCCAAAGAAAACAAAAAATATCCAAAAGATTGGATTAAAAATACCATAAATGGGCAGAAATCGTAACATGCAAAGAACCAAAAATATCAAGAAAAGTGGAGAAAAAATACCGTAAAATAGATGAAGAGAAAAAATAAAATCTTGAAACTATGAACAGAAAACCTAACAAATAGAGAAAACGAAAAATAAAATACAGCAAAACCCAACAAACAGAGTACTGAAAACGAAAAGAGATGAAGAGAAAATACTACAGGCAAAAAAACCGTAAAAGATAAAAGATAAAAGCAAGTAACTTTGATCAGAAAACCCTAAAAAAATGCATCAAAACCCAACAAGGAAACGATGCTACAGAAGAGAACAAAAAAAAAGGAATTTGAATGCAATGCGAATGGAGGTTCACCAAGCCACAAACATCATATATATAATAAAAAAAAGCACTACAAATCACAACTTCAAATTCAAAAACCATTACCCGAAGGGTGATCTGTCATTGTTTTGCAACATCTACTAGAATCACCATTGCACAGCCAAACACGAGAAAGGAAAAGCCATATTCAAAAACCCTATTTCAAAAACTCTAATTTTCTCCACCTATGCACATTGGGCCGGTTCCTTCATTTTGGATCAGCTAAAGCACGAGCCCATTTGCTTCCCTCAAAAGACTCAGGAATTCATAATGCACCATGTAAAATATTCTTTTTTGAGTAAATATGATTTTTGAATTTTTTTCAAAAAAATATGACAATGACACGTGGCAAAAATTTCTTTTTGTACTACATTGTAACAAGTATAAAGTGGCATATATTGATCTCAAAGCTCAAAATGGAAATACTTTGAAAATTTTAAATTTAATCAACTCTCGCCTTAGTCTACTCTCATTTTAAGCACGATATCATTGTTATCTAAGAATTCAGCCCAATCAATACCGATAAGTACACACTTACACTTTGATTACTTTCGATGCTTTTTTCTTTTCTAGAGAAAAGGTTTCTTCTAGTTTCTAGTGGATCAAAATTTGAAATATCTTAAAATACGAATTATTTTCTCCGAGATTATACATGAATTTCTTTACAAATGGGATAAGCAATGTCTCGCTTTTTAAGTGATCTAGATGTAAACAATCTTCCTACAAGTCTACGGTCAAGTCTGAACATTTTTGTACATGAAAAAGACTATCACGTGAATCTTATCCACATTTTATATGGCCAGTAGTCATTTATATTTCATCAGTGATGATTTTGATTATTATAAAACTAAAATACAAATCCTTTTCTTGTTTTGGTACAGAAATTTTCATGGGATTTTTTATTATTTCTCCATTGTAATCAATTTTATACACTTCACCTCCCTTTATATCCCCTTTTATTTACTTTTTTTCTTTGTACTTTTATCATCATTCAAACGTTAACTCTTTATTATCTTCTTCTCACTTGACTACTCATTATCTCAAATGAGATCACAGCAAGGATCTATCCTTGTCAAAAACAAAAACAAAATTGTTTTTCTTTTCTTTCTTCATAATCAAAATTTTCTATTATATAATAATATTACTATCTGACCAAATCAGATGTATATGTATAAGTCGAATATGTATGTATATATTATAACTAAGTGAATGATAAATATTAAGTAATCAATCATATTTTTTATTTATTTTAAATTATCTTTTGAAATATTTCAACTTAAATTCAATAGTTTATAAATTTAGATCAATTACACAAGGAGTGGTCAATTAATTCTCTTATTCTCTTTATAGTCATATATTATATATAGTTTTTCTAACTTTTACTAATTTGAATGTCGAAAAAAAATTTACTAATGAATTTTTCCTTAAACTTCATCAACAACTCATTAAACTTCATCAAAAACTCAGTGATAAATCATTGGAGAGTCGCGCTCCATTTTAATAAGAACATTATTAATTATTTTTAATGAGGATGATAATAACTATTAAAAAAATTATATCCATTTTAGTGTCATTTTAGATAATTGATAAATACAAAAAGTCTTTCTCTCATCTCCTTATATTTTCTTCTTACACTTGTATAGGTGTGGAAAAAGTTAGGAACATTGAAAATTGTATAATATAAAAATATATTTTTTAAAAAAGCATTTTTATTGTGTAAATAAATGAATTTTGGATTATAAAATATAAAATTCAAAAGTGTATTTTAAATTTCAGAGTCCCAAAACATATTTTGGATTCTATAAAACAAGAATATATTTTTTTTATATAAAAATGTGTTTCGGATTATAAATCATAAACACTAAACCTAAATACAATTAAAAAAAATCAAAAATATATTTTGTAGTGTATAGTTTGTAAGTGTATTTCGAATTATACCATTCAAAATCAAAAAAATATATTATGAATTTCATAATAAAAATATTTTTAAATTACTTTTAAATTACTTTTAAATTATGTATTTCAAAATAAATTTTCAAATTTTACAATCTGAAAATCTAATTAAAGGGCAATTTATACTTTTCAATACCCTCAAAAACCATGGAGGTGGGAAATAAAGACCACAGAATGTCGAATAATGAATTTCATTTGGAAACGGCATACAGAAAATAAGGCTATAGTGAGTTTTCACTTTCCCAGAAAAAAAAAAAAAAAAAACAAATCTTAGCTATTGAAATCAAAATAAAACTAATATATATGTGTATATGTATAAATATTATTTTTCTCATTGCCAATTCTTCACTTTAAAAAGATAATGGACTAGAATTTTCTTTTTGTAATTGTAAATCAAATGATCCATGTATACGAGTATTCACCAATTTTAAGAAGGCTATATATATGGATTTATACACTTACGAAAAGGAAAGACTAGCTTAAAATAGTATCGATATGTCCTTTTGCATGACTACTTGAGTTTCTTTTTTTTCCTTTTCAAGTAGAAGATTACAGATAAGAGAAAACAAGATATCAAATTCCAGATATATACTAAGCATGAAAAGATGAGTTCAAGATGATCGATCGTAGAAATTGATAGAACATATCTATTTACGTGTACGTGCGTAGTCACTGGGATTTTCATCAACTTTAGAGGAATGGTGCATAGTAACAAGGAGGGGCCTTTCACAAGCCACAAGAGTAACGTGAAAATAGACCAACTTGAAGGAATAAATAGGGCATTCACAAGCTTACGAGCCACAACTTGTGTGCTGTTTTAATGAATGTATCTGTCACTTTACACTTTCACCACTTCTTCCTCACCCAAAGTTTTTCCTTGACATGGAAATGTAGTTAAGATTCATTACCCTGTGGTACTCTACACATAATCCATAATCATTGCTATAAATTACAATCAAAATCACAACAAACTTCACACAGTGAGAATAGTGTGGTGTACTTTGTTTGACATAATGGTTCATTTGCACAAACAACAAAAGTAAGGAAAAGCCCTTTCTGTCTTCAAATTCTGTTCGCTTTTATGGTAATTTTTATTAACCATTAAACTGCTATGCAGCTTCTGTTATGCCCTTCTTCTCTTTGTGGCACTGGCCATAGTATATGCCAGAAAAAGTGATGAAGTTAGCTTCCAACAGAACTACAAGGTTGTATGGGGAAACCATCATGTCTTCTTTCTACAACATGGTAGAGAAGTTCAACTCTCAATTGATAAAACTTCAGGTTTGTATAATTTTATGCATGTAAAAAGACTTACGTGTTTAATTAAAGAGTCTCTTTAACTCTGCTACCTAATATATACTGAGTTTTTTATGTTATACTTCTACAATGACTTTAAAATACACTAATTTTGATATATTAAAAAAAGATTAATATATTTTAAAATATTAAAATTAGTATATTTTAAAAAGTACTGTAGAAGAATGAAACTAAAATTCAGCAGAAAATTAAATTCGTCGAGAATAATTGTTTTCATTTAATGATCCTTTTCATACAAATATTTAGTAATTATTATATGTAATATAAGAGGAGAGTCTTTGGTTAGACAACACGAATCTTGTTAAATTTGTGTTTGATTTGTTTCTATGAATAAAAGATTTAAGAAGCATATCTTATTGCCACTTATGTTCTCATAATGAGTGAGTTTCATACAATAAAAAAAAAGTTATATTGTTACTAACTGATGTTACTGTATTCCATAAACTATTATAATACTATTAGCTTGGGTTAACTTAGTAAATGCATGTTCATATATGTAGAAGCTTATAAGAGTGGACAAAAAAAAATTAAATTGGGCCAAACTACTTCATTTTTGCATTGCTATATGATTCATTAGAAAATTTATTTAATTAAATCTGAATTTAATTTTGATCCATATTTTATAATTTTTCAATATCACACTTTCATTTTGTTTGTATAGGTTTTAAAAATTGAAGAATCCAAATTTTCAATCTAAATTCAATCACCCTTAAACATGGAGGTGAATGGAATGGATATCTAGACTCCAATCACGCATGATTTCTATGCTTTGTAGAGAAGAAAACGTACATGAAATAAAAATATTAAATTTTTGTTTCTTGTTGGAGAGGGAAAATGGAAAATATTTATTTTAGAATTCTGAAGAATAAACTTTTTCTATTGAATTGGCGTCAAATAAGTGAAAAATATCTCTTTTATATAATTTATTTTAGTATTTTAAAATTAAATGATTTTCGTAACAAAAATAGAAAATGAGATAATGTTTTATCTTAATAATAGTGGATTAATTTTTATTAGGATTTTTTTTATCAAAATTAAGATGTGCCTAATACGATTTTTTAAATTAAACGTATTAAAACTATTTAATATATATTTTATATAAAAGAAAGTGAAATCGGGATAAAAAAAATTCTCGTAAAATCCAACTTACGTGTTTTAAATATATATTAAATAAATAATAAATGCATAAACATAAAAATGTTAAACTAGAATAAAATATTGAAATTAATGAATAATTAAAAACATAATTAAAGAGTTAATAATTAACCTTTATCACACACAAAAAAATAAAGATAAATTTTAAATTACATTATAGTAATATTTTTTTAATATTATGTAGATTTATAAAGAACAATTTATATGTAGGGGCTGGCTTCAGATCAAAATTGGAGTATGCTTCTGGATTCTTTCATATGAGAATAAAGATACCCAACAAGGACTCTAGAGGAGTTGTGACAGCCTTTTATGTATCAATTCATTTTACCTTTTGAGTTCTTTATAAAAATATATATTCCTTAATTACATAATTAAGCTAAATTGAGTATTATTTTTTTGTGTAATTGTTGTAGCTGACTTCAACAGTGTATGAAGGTATGGGAGAAAAACATGATGAGATCGACTTTGAATTCTTGGGAAACAATGGAGAGCCTCATATGTTGCAAACCAATATATTTGCAAATGATGAAGGTGGCAGAGAGCAAAGACATAGTCTCTGGTTTGATCCCACTATCGATTTTCATACATATGGACTCCTTTGGAACCAACATCAAATAGTGTAAGCTATTACCATTCAAAATTCAATATCTCATTAGTCTTATCAACTTCCCTAAATATTTATATCATTCAAACTCCAATCTGCTTTCCATTAAATTTGGCCACCAGCTACTTCAAAAAAATTACTTTTTTTCCTATAAATTTTCCAACTTCTAGTAGGGTATGTTTGAGTTATCAAAGTAGTATAACAATTTTATAAACTAGTAAAATTTTCGTGCACTGTGTGATTAAATACAGGTGTAATTTTAATAAAAAAAAACAATGTTTCTTATCAATAATCACTATAAAAAAATTATTAAATAATGTAATTTTAAAATGTATTTCGAATAATCTGAAATATATATTATAGTAGGGATGTTACATATTTCATAACCCGGTATACATGGAAAAAATGAAAAAAAAAAAATAAGCAAACAAAAATCAAACATAAAAACACCATAAAACTTACCTCAATAACGTTCATCATCAACTACCATCGACCGTGACAGACAAACAATTACTACAAGAAAATCATGAAATAGAAATCAATTTTAAAAACAAAAAATAATTAGTTGTTATAGTGATTAAATTAGAGACCATTTTAAAAACTAAAAAAAAAATTGGTTTCTAAATTAGTTTTTATTATTATTAGATGGTTTCTAAATTGGTATCTAATTAGCTACTAAGGTTTTTGCTACCAAATTTAGAATCTAAATAATTGGTAGTTAAAACGTTGGTAGCTAATTAGATACCAATTTAAAAACTATTTAACAATAATAGAAACTAATTTAGAAACAAAAAAAAATAGTCTCTAAAATGATATCTAATTTAGTCATTATAACAACTAATTATTTTTTGTCTCTAAAATTGATTTCTATTTCATGATTTTCTTGTAGTGAATAAGACCACTTGAAAATGAAGAAGTTAACACACTCTTCATCCAAACAAAAATCCTAACTTATACTCAAAATGGTAGAGTTGAAATTAAAAAATATTAAGGAGATGTAGGGAGAAGATATGGAATTGCAGACATAATTCATCTTTTGTTGTATTTATAGACTATATATTATATAAGATCTCTAAGACAGTGTTACATATGAAAATTCCTTTAATTTTTGTTGAATCAGGTTTTACGTGGATGAAATACCAATTAGGGTATTCAAGAACAATTCGGAGGTTGGAGTGAGTTTTCCTTTGCAAGAAATGCACGTTACGGCTAGCATATGGAATGGTGAACCTTGGGCATCTAATGGGAAGAGAATTGACTGGAATCAAGCACCCTTCACTGCTCACTTTGAGGGTTTCAATATTCATGCTTGCCAAACTCAAAACCACTACAAATTTCTCTGCTATTCTCCTTATTTATGGTGGAATGATCACAAACATTGGCAACTAAACCCTCACCAACAAAAGGCATACCAATATGTAACAAAGAAACATCTGGTCTATGACTACTGTTCTGATAGAGGACAATTGCACAAGGAATGTCAAATTAATTAGGTCATTGATAGATAATACTGTTAGTAATTAGTCAAATATATGTTTAGAGATTATTTTTGTTTGTACTTGTAAGAATTAAAAAAGGAAAAAAATAACTTATTATAAGATGAAATTAATTTATCCCCAAGTTAAAAATAAGAATTTACAAAAGTTACATGAAATGTTTATATAAATTAACTTATGGAAAAGTTTGATGATAAAAATAATTATTGACAATTTTTTGCTCAAATAAATCTTTAATTACAAATAAGAAACAAGTGAAAATTGTAATTAGAAATAAACACTAGAATAGAGTAATTATTATTCAAGATATTATTAAATTATAATTAAAATTAAAACAAAATACAGATAAAAGGATATGTGTGGGTTAGATACAGATTTTATTTATTTTTATTAGTAATAAACAATGAATAAATGTGGGTCACTTAAGGGGTAGTCCAACCCATATACAAAGCACACAACCAATAACCTATTTCTCTCGACTCATCCTCACCACACCTAAAAGCCACTACTTAAACACCAACAAGAAAAGCCTACAACACTCCCTTTTACTCCCAACAAAAACTCAAGACAACATCTCCATACAGGCCAAAGGGTCAATACACCAAGTAGAGAATGAAAAAATCGCATCCTGCAACTTGGAAGTAACCCAAGACCAGCCTTCAGTTGCACCAAGGCAAAAACTTCCAAAACATTTATAACACCCCCATCAAATATTACTTTGTTTCTATGCTTCCAAATCTCGTTGACAACTGCGATCCAAATCGCCTCCCAAACCTCATTTACCAAAGCGGTCGCATTACAAATCCTAAACTGGGAAAAATTTAACAGAGGAACATTATGGAACACACTTTGCACTCCCAACCATGCACTGCAAAGGTTCCACAAAAGCCACACAAATCTACACTTAAAGAACAGATGTGAACAAGACTCTTCCTCCGCCCCGCAGAAAATACACACTGAACTTACCACCCTGATCCCGCGTTTTTCCAAATTAACCTTGGTAACTAACTTATCTTCCAACACCCTCCAAGCAGTAACTTCTGCAGCAGGTACAACTCTACACTTCCATAACATCAAAAACTCCTTGTTTCTCTCCCCAACCCGACCCCCCGAAGGCGAAAATACCCAGATTTAACCGTATACCCTTCCTCTTCCCCTTCCTTCCACTCCCAGCTATCTTCCTCCCCCGACCTCAAGCTCACTCCCTAAATTTCCTGAGACAGAAGACACACTAAACTATTTTCCCACTCAAAAAGATTCCTTCTCCAACCAAAGTTCCATTCCCAGAGATTGTTGTTCCAATACCATAATTCTGCTACCGTAGATGCTTTTGAGACACTTAATGAAAACAACCTCGAAAAAACACTTTTCAATGCCCCCCTACCCACCCAATTGTCTTCCCAGAACCGAACTTCCTTCCCATTACCCACGTTCTAAACTAAGGCTTCTTCAAAATTCTGACCCCACCCTTCTAAATTCCAAACCTCCCTTAAGTCTTTCCACCACTTGGAATCCTTACTACCTCCCCTACCCACTCTCAAACTTCTCCAACCCCCGTACTTGGAATCAATTACCTTCTTCCACAATCCTCCCTTATCCAACCCCAACCGCCAAATCCATTTACCAAGTAAGGCCGTATTAAAAATCCTTAAATCTATGACACCAAGCCTGCCATCCTCTCGAGCTTCACACACCTTTTTCCAAGAAACCCACACTACCTTTCTTCCATCAGAACCCCACCCCCACAGGAAATTCCTTTGAATACTCACTATCTCCTTTGCCACCCCAGCAGGCATTTTAAAAAGAGATAGATAATATAATGGAAAAAAGGAGAGCACCAACTTAATCAGACAAATCCTTCCTGCCATAGACAACAACCTACCTTTCTATCTACTCAATCTTCTCTTCATTCTATCAACCACCCCAGCCCAAAACTCCATTTTCTAGTGACTCCCTCCAATAGGCAACCCCAGATAAGCAAAAGGAAAAACCATCACTTCACAATTAAGAATTGCCGCAAACCGCTGAATCATTATTTACTCTACCCCCAAACCTCCTACCTTGCTCTTCATAAAGTTCACCTTAAGCCCAAACGCTAGTTCAAAGCAATTCAAAGTCGCCTTTATATTGAAAATACTTTTAACATTGGCTGCACAGAAGAAAATAGTATCATCAGCATACTGCAACATGTTTACCTTCACCTTCTCACTCCCAACCTCCAGACTATCTATCATCTTTCTCTCTGTTGCCATTTTAATCACACCTGCCAATCCTTCCGTCGTAATAAGGAACAAAAAAGGAGCTGACAGATCGCCTTGACGAAGTCCCTTTTTTGGGAAGAACTCCTTAGATGGACTACCATTCACTAGCACAGACACCGAAGCGGACTCCAAGCACCCTTTAATCCAACTAATCCATTTGCCACAGAAGTCAACCCTTTCTAACATATAATATAAGAACTCCCATCTCACTGAGTCATACGCTTTTTCAAAATCAGCTTTAAAAACAATGCAACTTTTCTTCCTTCCCTTCACCTCTTCCAAGACTTCGTTGGCGACAAACACACTATCCAACAAACCCCTCCCCTGCAGAAAAGCAGACTGTCTGGCGTCAATGACTTTACTAATCACCTTTTTTAACCGCAACGATAGAGCCTTTGAAATAATTTTGTACAAACATTCGACCAAAGAAATAGGCCTAAACTCCCCAAGATGCAGAGGATTTTCAGTTTTTGGGATCAAGCATAGAAATGACGCGTTTGAAACCCGAGGCCATTTTCCTAAGGATTTGAAATCCTTTACTACTGCCATGATATCCTCTTTAATGAGTTCCCAACTAAACTTTATAAAACCCATATTAAAGTCATCAGGACCAGGGCTCTTTGAACTATCACAACTCCACACTGCTTCCTTAATTTTGTCTACTGAAAATGCTCCAACCAACATCTGATTATCCTCCTTGGAGATGGAGTTAAAATGAACATTATCCAACCTGATCGGCAGCTATTCTTTCCCCACAAACCTAGCTTCAAAAAATTCTCTGACCTTATCCTTAACTACATCCTTATCCTCACTCCACCGACCGTTCTCAAAAACCCCATGTAATTCATTCTTAGCTCTCCTTCATTTAATAGAAGAATGAAAGAATTTTGTATTAAGATCACCTTGCTTCAACCATTTTAGCCTCGCTTTCTGCTTCACCACTGCCTCTTGCTTAAATAAAATTTTGTTTAGGTCAGCTAGTAAAGACTTTCTTTCCTCCATCTCCTGCTCATTAAGATCCATATCATCATTTCTTGCGTCCAACTCTCTGATCCTTTTTATTAACCCATCCCCCTCCTTAATCACGTCCCCGAAAACCTCCCTATTCCAAACTTTTAGATCAGCTTTGAGTTTCTTCAATTTTTCCTTGAAGATATATATCCCTCCACCTTGTACTTCATACTTCAGCCAACTTTCTTTCAAAAACTCCTTGAATCTGTTGTCGCTCTGCCAAACATTCAGACTCCTAAACGGTTTTGGGAACCAATCAATAATCTCACTTTTAACGATGATCGCACAATGATCAGACACCGATCTACTTAACACATGTTGTTTACAATGCGGCCAAACTTCAACCCACTCCTTTGACATGAGAACCCTGTCGATCCTGCTCTTCACTAAGCCATTTGGTTTATACCACGTAAGCTTCCTACCGGTCATCGGAATATCAACCAGTTCTGCTTTCTCAATAAAATTATTAAAGCCAACAATTTCACTGTCGTACTCAGATACAGATAACAAACTCTTCCTCTCCTCCCTTCTTCTGATAGAATTAAAGTCGCCAACTATGCACCAAGCCTTAGTCACTTGTAACACCCTAACGTTACAGATCTCCTCCCAAACCTCCTTCTTCTCCCGTAAAGACCCAGAACAATAAACATTTACTATTGTGACCGGGACCTCCGTCCCAAGCTTCCAAATCCCTTCAATGATAGAATAGTTTCTACCATTACAGCACCTCGACATCTGAAAAAAAAATTTCCTCCAAATCATAATAATCCCCCCGACATTATTAATTGTGTCGTTCTCAACCTACTCTATATCATTAGAGCCCCACAACGTAAGAACACTTTCCCTGTTAAACACCGAACATTTTGTCTCTTGAATACACACCATATCCGCTTGCTCCTTACTTATCAATGTTCTTAGGTACTTTCTCTTTACAACGCCATCTACCCCCTTTATATTCATACTAATTATCTTCATTGACATTCACACTGCTCTCCCCCTCACATTCCTCTTTTCACAACTATCCCGAACTTCCAGTGACTGAATTCTACTAACGACCGTCTCTTCCTGTGCACAATGTGTGTACCCCATACCTTTACCAGCCTTCCAAACTCTAACTGCTTCAGACTCATCATTCTTCATCATGTATATTCTGTTGCAATTCTCCATTGCACTGTCTGATAAGAGGACAAGAGTTGGCCTCACCTCCGGCTACTGACCCAAAAAGTCTACTTGGACCACCCTAACATCAACCAAATTACACTCTTCTAAAGTGGTAAAAGCCAAAACTGACCCTTTCTGTCTCGGATCACCCAAAAACCCACCCCTCCCGACCTTCTTCGTTGTACCAATCCAGTCAAACTCAACTTGCCCCTCGCCACTTGGATGATAACAATGGGAAGCACCTTCGTAAACTCCACAACCAACCCTCGTCGGAGACCTCACCCCTCCACCTGTTTCTGCCACTAGAAAACCCTTCTCCCCACACACTCCATCCATCTCCCGACCCTGCACCACCGCTAGAGGAGCTGATAAAACTCATGCCCCCACTCGAACCTGCCCACCATTGGCCGCTACCTGGGCTGCCTTGAAAACCCCTTCCAATCCTCCTCCAGCCTGTTCCATTTCGTCAAAAGTTGGATCTGGCCCTCCACAAACGTCCCTGATGTTCCCACATGGTATCCCCGCCCACCAATCAGCTTTTCTCCTCTCCTCGTAATTGGCACCATCGAGGCCTTCCATTCCCACTTCCTCATGCACAACCACTTCTCCTACGTGGCAACCATTAATGCCCACTACATGTTGCTCCCCACTACATACGTCCCCTTGCAAATTCTCCCTAATAAATGGCATATTCACTTCTCCACCAAGACTGCCATAAATGTCGCCAACAGATTGCTCCTCCCACACTGTGCGTGCTCCTCATTAATTGAATTAACCACTTTTTCTCTCCCAAGCAACGAATCAAAGTTTGATTCACAACACCCCATTCCTTGCTCAACTTCCAACCTACCAACTGTTACGGGCACAAAGGGCAGCAAAGGAAAAAGAACTAAAGAGCAGGGGTTTTTGGTAAATGGCCTGACAGTTAGAAAAAGTTTACACGTGGATGAGGGCACGCACACTGAGGGCATCAGAAGAAGCAGCAGAATATGTACAACCAATAAGAGGCTCGCAGGGTATGACCTAAGGGGCAGACATGATTTGGGTATGACCTCTTTCTGATATTCTTCTTCTTCCTCTTCCTCTGAATCCTTCTTCCTGTAATCCCCTTTGAATATTCTTCTTTTCCCTGTAGGTTGACTCTATAAACAGTCATACAGCCACCATTCTACCCACCCTTTCACGGGCATTGTTATTACCTTTTATTATTGTTTTAATTCCGAGAATTTTTTTCGCTAGTTGTGTGGTTAGTTGAGAACCATACTTAAATATATATATATATATATATATCTTCACTCTCTTACATAGGTGCTTTCATTGAGCCACCATGGCCGATAACACAAGAATGGCCACCATGACAGCGGAGATACGAGGTCACGACGCTGAACTAAAACGCGTAATGGATCTCTTGGAGTTACGTGACCAAGAACAACGTGCGCACACTGCACAAGTAGAGGCGGCAGCGAACGCTCGCATGGAGCGTATTCAATCAATGGTGGCTCGGATGTGATGGCTTGGATTTTCAAGGCTGAACAATTTTTTGACTATTATGGAACTGCTGATGAGGATAGATTAACTATTGCTGCAATTCATATGGAAGAAGATGTCGTCCCTTGGTTCCAAATGATTCAAAGATCCAACCCATTTATGTCATGGACCGCTCTCACCACAGCCTTGGAAACTGAATTTGTCCCTTCACCATTTGATTGTCCACAAGCAGCTTTGTTTAAACTCCAACAAAAAGGATCGGTTTCTGAATATTATCTCCGATTTATGTCCTTAGCTAACCGTTCTGGTAGCTTACCTCAAGAAGCATTGTTGAATTGTTTTGTTAGTGGATTGCATACGGAGTTACAAAGAGATGTGATTGCCCAATCCCCACCTTCCTTATTGAGAGTTGTGGCGTTTGCTAAGCTTTATGAAGACCAATATACCACTAATACCAAGCCTCACTCATCCAATACCATCGCCAAAATTTTCAACCCCAAACCCAACTATTATAACACCCATCATTCTCGCCCTGCACCCTCTAAAAGTCTTCTACCCCTATTACTTCCCACACCATCTACCAAACCAATATACAATCCCAACCAAATAAAAAAAAACTCACTGCTGCAGAGATGCAACTTAGAAGAGAAAAGGGCCAATGCTATACATGTGATGAAAAATTCTCATTCAACCATAAATGTCCCAACCGACATTTGATGATTTTGCAAGCTGA
>Ga0123342_1005513_pt1 | contig 18268 bp, 21 predicted proteins | sample Turbeawhitnodule_FD_89960 | JGI IMG/M metagenome (GOLD analysis project Ga0123342, IMG submission 89960) | Root nodule microbial communities of legume samples collected from Mexico - Turtle bean Mexico white nodule | ecosystem: Host-associated > Plants > Roots > Nodule | place: Mexico: Nepantla...
GATTGAGAATGCCTATGCTTTGGATTCAATCAAGAGTGGATTACAAAACTCAATCTACCCCAGATCCTATCTAAGACAACTCAGCAACAACAAGCACAACCTAGCCTTCAACATCCTTCAAAGAGTTTTGGATTCTTCAAAGCTTGAACACCACTTGGTTCAACAATAGGTGTATTCTATTCCTTTCTTTCTTGATCATGTAATTATGTGTGACTTGGTGTTTTGTAGTTTCAGAGGTTGTTCTCAAAACTGTGTTGTTTGCCAAAGGCGGTGTGTGTTCTTGAATGGTTCAAGATCACCACTTTGGTGTGTTGTTTGTAATTAAGGTTTGATTACTTAGTGAATTCTCAGTGGATTCTAAGGACTAGATGTAGTTGTTGGTAAAGAGTGAACCAATATAGACATTCTATGTTAATATCTCTATCCTTACTCTCTTTAAAACTTCTTTAGTTTTGATTTTATAAACTGTTGGTATTAACAACCGAATGTTTCGCTAAAACAACATGTTGATTTTTTGCAATCAAACTAAAAACAATTTTCTAATTGGATGAATTGATTTCTAATTAATTGATTCTTCATTGTCTTTCAATCTATCTTCAATATTTGTGAAAATCTTTCTTAAACAATTCACCCCCCTCTTGTTTAAGGCCTTTATTTCTAACATAACATCCATTGTCACTGGTGTCGAAAGGTTAAAAGACTACGACTATTTTCAATTTAAAACGGCGACTTTCTAGCCGCATTTGATGTACACGTAGTCTTAATTCCAACAAATAAGAAGGCGGCTATTTAGCCGCATTCTTAAATGCGATTTATAAATGCGACTATGGTAAATAGTTGCATTCTTATATGCTTTTGAATGATTTTTAAAAGGGAGGGGTAATGCATTTAAGAATGCGACTATTTGCCATAGCCGCAATTATAAATCGCATTTAAGAATGTGACTATTTACCATAGCCGCCCTTATAAATATTTGCGCTGGATATAAGAATGCGGCTATGGTAAATATCTGCCTTTGTATATGGTTTTTTTAGTACATTCTGTTTAATGCTAATTCCCATCTAAATTGACCTATTCAATTATAACCCAGCCAGACAAATACATAAATTCAGATAATCAAATTATATATATTGATAAAAAATGTATTACAAACACTAATAATATATCTCTATCTATCTATCTAATTTTTACACTATTCAACTATCCTAGAGTTATAAAACTTTAGGAAATATGTGGACCAAGAATGTCTCACATATATTATGGCTTTCGAAGACAGTGGTCGCTCAACCGTGAAGAACTGCATTACAAAATAAGGTTCACATAAATTAGTGTTAAGATACAAATATGTGAAAGAATTATAAAAATAATTTACCATCATGTTACCTCATCCCAATCACTTTTAAGACCTAGTCTTACAATGGTAACCATCCATTGCATAATGTAATAGTCACAGTCATAGCTCCTTGGTTGTCTATTATGTAGAATATGGGAGCTTTGATGTTTCAAATTCATTATGAAGGTTGAAGCTGTGCTGCTTTTGGTTTGGGTTTAGTCTAGGGTGTTTAGAATCTTTGTAAAGATCTTTCCTAGTCCCTTGCACAAGCTTGCTCAATCTGTTTTAAAAAGAGAAAAGTGTTTTTCTAAGTAAAGAGAAAAACAACTTGTTTGAAGGTTTTAAAAATGTTTTTGACTTGGTTAAATAACTGCTTAACCAATTCCATCGGTTAAAACGACTTTTCAACCGGTTGATTGTGACATTTCATAACAACTTTTTGAAAATCTGTTAATCTGTTTTGGATGTGAATCAAAACTGTTTTGGCTCATAAATGCTGCCTAGAACGACTAGTTTTGAATGCTATAAATATGGCTTTTATTTTAAATCAAAAAAAGAAGTTTGAAATCAAACACAGTGAGATTGAGATTGGTTTTGAAAGAAGTTTTTCAAAAGTTTTGCAAGATTGTTGAATAGTTGTGCACTGGTTCAAGGTCTGATCATAGGAGCTTTTTGATTCCTGTAAACTCAAGTGTAATCTGTTCCTTTCATGATTCTTGTAATTGTTCTTTCATAAACTTGTAAGTGTGTGGAAATCCTGTATAGTCAGAGGTTGTTCTGGCTGAAGGTGTGTGTTTGCAAAGAGGGTGAGTGGTTCTTCTGGTTTCAAGATCACCTCTTTATGGTTGTGTAAATTATAATTTGTGAGTGATTACTAGTGGAACTTAGTGGTTCTGGGAACTGGATGTAGCTCAAAGTTGAGTGAACCAGTATAAAATTGGTTGAGTAAATCTCTCTCTCTCTCTCACTCCTTATAACTGTTTGTTTTAATTATGCTTTTGTTGCTGTTATAAACAACCGGTTAAAACAAAGTTTTAACCGATTGAAATTCTGCAAACAGTTTCTTAATCATTGTTTGAATGCTTTCCTTGATTGCTTAATATGTAAATTGTGTTAAAGCTTTATTCTTATTCAATCTTTGCAAAAAAAAAAATGATAAACAATTTACCCTCCCTCTTGTTTAAGCCGTTAATTCTAACCTATTACACTATATATAATTCAATAAAAAGTAAAAGTTAATATTGATAAACAATGAAAAGAGAAAGACAATAGTTACAAACCTTTAGTGTCATCCACTTTATATTTTGAAAATGTGAATTGGATCGACGTTTTAAGATGTTATATCCACGCCATGAACTGATTAATACAAAAAATTGTGTTAGTAAATGCTTAATTTGTAACATATGAAGTTAAGTTTATGGTGTACTTACTTATCAATGGTATTCTTCAGATATGTGGATGACTTCTTGTGTATGAAACATAACCACACAATAGTCTTATCAACCGTTGATAAGACAAGTAACTGCCAATAACCCCTATATGATCCATGAAAAGAGTTAGTAAATATTTAAAACATGAAATAGTAATAATTGACAACTTATAATTAAACTTACTCATTAATATAAGGCCTAAATAAATTGTTTTCCCTCTTTTTCCAGGGTGTTAGTGATGTGTGATTGGGTTCATTTTTCTTTGTTCCAGTGGGACTAGTATATGAGAGATCTAAGAATCCATACACATCTTCCTTCCCCTCAATGATAGAAACTCCATTCAAAAACCTACAAGTTGTTAATTAAAGCATAGTCAATAATAATTTAACATAAAGTAAATTGAAATATAGGTAAAGATACTTACATCATAAAAAATTGAATTATATTTATATTGAGCTCTTGGTCCCCAGCTACAAATTCTAACAAATCTGACATGTATATGTACAGTGACATGTTAGTGTTTATTTCAAAAAACGTATCATCCCACGGAACTTCCAAAGGGTCTCAATCGATCTCTGTAGCAACTGCAGCTAAGGAAGCTATAGGATCATCATTCAGAACCTCAAACTTCTTTTTTAGACTTAGTTTCCGACGAGGTTTCTACAAAGAACATTTGTATTAAATTAGATGTAACATATAAATATAAATTAATATAATGAAATGAAATTATTACTGGAAGTTCTAGCATAATTCGAATGAGGTATCTAGGCTAGGCTATGAATGTTTGAAATGCATTGACCACAGTTGTTACCTCATCTGAAGGTAGTGGAACACGAGCATCAACTACTCGTACTCTTTCAACTGTTACCTTCGCCACATTAGGGGAGAGATGAACGTTATGTAAGGTGGTGGCCTCTTGATAGACTTTTCCAATGGCACCACCTGAGGAAGCATGTCGCCCTCTACTAGTAGCTCACATTGGTTCGTCAGGCCAATGATATCCTCCCATGATGTTGTAGGAGCCGCACAACTCCCTTTTGTGCTCTTGGGAGCGGGACTAACAAGCGCCTCAACCGGTTCAACATAAACTTGATGCGATAGAAACTCCTGTCGCAACTCTAACCGCCTCCTATCAACCTCCTTTCTCATCTCCTCCATTAATTCTTGACGTATCTTACTTGTTAATTCTGGCTTGGTCTCTATGGTGGGGGAGGAGGATGAGTGTCATGGTGCTGCTCCAAAATATAGTTTAATTCCAACCCCTTTTCCAGCTGCACAAACACGACTACAGTGCTCAAGTCGTCCAATTGCTTCAACCAAGATATCGCGACGACCTTCATGGACAAAATTACCTTGGGGAGCTTTCCTCAACCAAGGAATCCTGCAAGAGACCAAAATTATATAATTTTTTAATATAATTAATGCTTTAAAATAAATGCAAAAGAGGATAAAAATAGCTTACAATATTTTTTGAGACTATCTTTGATTGCTCAAAACTAAATCTACCTGAATTTTTAATTCAGGCTATCTTCCATTTTACATGGCGCAGAGGTGGTGATGGAGGATAATTGACCCCTGTATCAATCTCAGACCCAGTTCCCTGTCTGGATTGCTCCTTTTCCACCATTAGTGATTGCTCAAGCTTTCGATACCCCGAACGAGACAATATGTGCAGAGTAACATTCTTTAAAGCTATCTCTTGAGCTTTCTTTCAACGATTTTGTCATAAATGAAATAAACAAAGTGAATTAAATAATATTAAGTTATTAATGTTATATAAATAAAAATAGTTAAGTAAATTCACTTACCTTCCAAGCTTCACATTCACGGCTTTGAACAAAAAGACACCATGTCTCTTCATCAATATGTTTGTACTTTAAACAAGGATTTTCGGCTTTAAGCTTGCCAAAAATATATTTCGTTGTCAATGTTGACATAAACTGACGAAATTTAAGTCCGATATTGGATATAATCTTTGATTGAAGAAGTTGCACATTAGGGATTTCAAAATTTGCGTGCAAAATAATATCATAAAATTAAAATTAATCAATGAATATTAAAAAGCATTATATGATAATGATAATAATGTAAAGCTTACATGAACATCCTCCCAGAGCATGTTCTGATCGACCTTTGACACTTCATCCCATGAATTAATCAAAATGGAGAGCCTATCACGAGAAACAACTCCAAGATAGTTGTTAAACGTCTCAGCATTAGGACCAAAAGCCACTCCAGTGTTGACGTCAATGTCAACACGTCTCTTCTCACTAACAACATGTCTTAGTGAGAGACGCTTCAATCTAGTAGGTCCTCTACTGCCTCGTCTAGATCGGGGTCTGATTGGAGTCTGATCCTTATCCATATTTGTGTTAAAAAATTAGGTAACAAACATTAGTTAATCTGCATCGAAAGAAAATCTTATAAAACAAATACATAAAATTCTAAATGTGTATTATGAAAAAGATTTCTAAATTTATTACCATAGTGGGTTGAATGTTCATATGTAAATTCCTTACTGTGGTCTTTACGGGTTGCATGTACATCATCAACTACATCATCATCTTTATTAATTACAATTGGTGTGAATGAACAGGGGTCACCATTTTCAATATCATTTATGGCCTCCCCTTGTTTTTTTCCCGTGTATAACGACATACCAATGTTCTGACGTAGGATCTTTGACATAGAAAACCTGAGATGCTTGCTGAACCATTATAAATGGCTCGTCTCGATAGCCTATCTTTTGAAAGTTCACTAGTGTGAATCCTGATTCATCAATTTTAGCCCCACTTTTATCTTCAACCCATTTACACTTGAAAACTGGAACGAGAAACTTAGTATAGTCAACCTCCCATATCTCCTCTATAAACTCATAGTATGCTATTGATCCAAGTAATGGATTTGTATCTTTCGAAGGGGAAAACTGCATTGACTCGGCTTCAAGAGTAACACCATAATTTTGAACTATACTCTTTTCATCTATAGACATAGTGTAAAATATACAATTGTTTACTTTGTACGCTGTACAAGAAATGACATCAAACTTCAATCCATCAGCCAACCAGGTCAAGGTTTCCGATGCCGTTGAATCCTGTAACACCTCGTCCTTAAACCAAGGAATGAAAGTTCTATTATGTTCCATCAAGACCCAATTCTCAGCTTGTCTTGGGTTATTTGCCTTCACAATGGCTTTATAAGCATCTATGTAAGGTATAACTTCATCTGTGTTATTCGATATATACAAATGTGCTTGCAAGACTTCAGATCGAGATTTGCTTACAATATTCACACCGCGTAAACATTTACTTGTAGAACGCCTGTGGTGCCATGAATTAGCTGGAAGACCTATTGGGTTTTCTTTTGACATGTACTCTGAACAAAATTCAATACTTTATTTAGCTATGTATCTTTCAATCATTGAAGCTTCTGGACGATAATGATTTTTCACATAACCTTTCAAAGTTTTCATATACCGCTCAATAGGATACATCCATCTTAAGTACACTAGTCCACACAATCTAACCTTTCTTACCATATGCACAACTAGATGAACCATGATGTCGAAAAAAGATGGAGGAAAAAACTTCTCCAATTCACACAAGATAACAACAATTTCATCTTCAAGTTCATTTAATTTTAATGGATCAATGACTTTACAACAGATGAAAGAGAAGAATGAGCATAAATAGGTTATGGTATGTCTAACATTTTTTGGTAAGATCTCACGAATAGCTACCGGCAACAACTGTTGCATCAAGATGTGACAATCATTAGACTTCAACCCAATTAAGTTCAAATATTACATTGACATTAGGCTCTTCACATTTAAGGAATGTCATTGTGCCACTTTCACACCTCTTAGACATTGATAAAAAATTATTTTTTTTATCTTTTGACATGGTGTAACAGGTTGGGGGCAAATATATATGCTTACCCATTTCTGTTAGTGCCAACTCGCCTCGTATGTTCATCTAAATCAAATCTAAACGATCATTTAGACCATCCTTCGTCTTCTCGTTAATGTTAAGAAGTGTACCAATTAAGCTATCACACATATTCTTCTCAACATGCATTACATCTATACAATATTTGACTTCTAACATCGACCAGTACGAAAGATCAAAGAAGATTGATTTTTTCGTCCAAATGTTTGTCATAGATGACATCTTTTTCAACTTACCAAAGGCGTGTTTTATGTTATTTACCTTTTCGTAAACCTCAACACCAGTTAATGGAGTTGGTGGACTACTAGTCTCTTGATGTCCGTTAAAGGCTTTTTTCAACCTTCGGTAAGGATGATGACTTTTAAGAAACCTCTGATGCCGAAGATTACTGTCTTTCTTCCATGTTTCAATTGTTGAGAAGCGGTGTCTTCTTCGTATATTGGACATGTTTTATGACCCTTAACACTATACCTTGATAAGTTACCATATGCCAGAAAGTCATTGATGGTGCAAAATAACATGGCATGCATCTAGAAAGTTTCATTAGAAAATTTGTCAAATACTTAAACACCCTGATCCCACATTAAATTCAAATCTTCAATTAGAGGACTTAGATAAGCATCTATTTCATTTCCTGATTGTTTCGGACCGGATACTATCATAAACAACATCATGTATTTTCGCTTCATGCACAATCCAGGAGGTAAGTTGTAAATAACTAGTAAAATAGGCCATGAACTGTGATTCGTACTCATATTACCAAACATATTCATTCCGTCTGTAGCTAAACCAAGTCGGATATTTCTTGATTCTTTACCAAACTCTGGAAACTCATCATTAAATTTATTCCATTAAATAGAATCAGCTAGATGACGGTACATGCCATCACATTTCCTCTCATCTGCATGCCATCTAAGATTCTTAGCATCGTTTGGGTTTGCAAACAAACACTTCATCCTTGGAATGATGGGAAGATGCCACATAACCTTCATTGGGGGTCCATGCTTTTCTATCTCTTCAATAGTATCATCATCTTTTTGTTTCAACTTATAACGTGATAACCCACACCTCGGACAACTTTTCTACAATTCAAAATCTTTCCTATATAATATACAATCATTAGGACAAAGAATCTTTTTGGCCTCATAATTACGATTTGGTAGATTATCTCCATTTGAAAGCATATCCTTCAACAACTGAAGCAATTCCGTGAAGCTTTTATCAGTCCATCCATTTATTGTCTTCAAATTCATCAATCTTAACATCGTCAACAACCGTGTGAAGTTAGTTGATCCAGGATACAATGGAGTCTCTGCATCGCTTGACATACTTCCATATCCATGCGCTTCTGTAGAAGACTCAAATCCCATATCACAAATCATGTCCTCCAATCGATCATCATCTACATAATCATGTATTGCATCATCCATGGTGGACCCCGCATATTCTTCAGTTACGGAAACACGTGGTAAATTTAATAATTCACCATGCCATGTCCAAGTTGTATAAGATCAAAGAAAACCATAACATAGAAGGTGCTCCCCGATTTTCTTAACATCCATTATCCTTAATTAACGCACAGACACCTAATCTTTGCTCCATGATGACCACTATTATTCGCGTTACATCAAATTGTATAAATTCTTCTACTCCTCTTTCGTACTCATTGTTGAAAATGAAGCTTTGATGTCTTTAAATCCCTAAAGACAACTTCAAGACCTTGTTGTTATGTTTAGGGTTTAGTTCTAGGTAGTTTAGAATTTTCTTAATCCACTCCTAATCAATTCACAACTAAATCAATCTGGTTTTAAAAAGAAAAATGTTTTTTTTTCAAAGCTAAGTGAAAAACAACTTGTTGATTTCTCGTTTTAATCGATTATTTTTCCTCATCCTGTGTGAAGGGTCATTTGAACTGTTTTGGTTTGGTTGGTTTAACTGTCAAAACCAATTCAACCAGTTAAATTGACATTTCAATCGGTTGATTTTTGAATTTCTTAACAACTTTTCATAAAACTGTTAAATCTGTTTTCAATTATTTACAAACTATTTTAGCTCATGTTTAATTGATTAAAACGGCTAGTTTGATGAGCTATAAAGCAGTGATTACCCTTCTTATTTGAAAACACACACAACAAGTGATTCATAAAAGATTTTGTGAAAGTTTGGATTCAAGAAAGCAAGATTGCCTTGAGTTGTGCTTTGGTCAAAGAGTGGATTAGGAGCAACTGTGATCTCTTGTAATCAGGTGTAATTTGTTCCATACTCTCTTGTAATTGTTCCTTAGTTTGAATTCTTGTAAACTCTGTAACTGTAAGGTCAAAGGATTGTTCTGACTGTGTGTGTGTTAAGTCAATGAGGGTGTGTGTTCTTAAGTGGTCAAGATCACCTCTTTTAGGTCGTGGTGTGTTGTTATCTGTTGTTGATTACCTAGTGAATACCGGATGGTTTTCTGGGGACTGAATGTAGCTCTGGTAAGGAGTGAACCAGTATAATTATTTGTGTGATCTTCTCTCTCTCTCTCACACACTCATTTAAAATCTGGTTGAATTGTGATTTTATCTTTGCTGCCATAAACAATCGGTTAAAATGCATTTTCAACCGGTTGTTTTTCTGATAACAGGTTTAACAATTCTGTTTTCTTGGTTGATTTGATTCTTTAATCTGTAAATGAATATCAATCTTCATTCTTAACCAGTATTTGTGAAAAACTTCCCTTAAACAATTCACCGCCCTCTTGTTAAGGCCATTTATTCTTACAATTGACATCAAGAGCTAGGTTCTTGAAATTTTCTCAAGTTCTATTTTTCAAATTTGTTTTCAATGGCTGACAAGTTACCTTCTGGGGAAGGAGCTTCTATTAATAGACCACCTTTATTTTGTGGTGTGAACTATCAATTCTGGAAATAGAATGCAATTTTTTATTCAATCTACAAATAAAGGAATTTTGGAAGGTATAGAGAATGGACCTTTTATTCCACAAGTAAAAAAAGATGATGTTTTTGTTGACAAGCCTTGGTTTGAATGGACTAAGACTGATAGTAAGAAAGCTAATTTTGACTGGATTGCAAATAATATAATAACTTCTGCTTTAAGTTGTGATGAATTTTTCAGGATCTCCCAATGCGCAACTGCAAAAGAAATGTGAAACATTCTTGAAGTCACACATGAGGGGACAAATGATGTTAAGAGGCAAGGAAGCATGCTCTCATTCAAGAGTATGAAATTTTTAGAATGCAGAAGGGAGAAACTATATCTGAAGTGCAAAAAAGATTCTCTCACATTGTGAATCATCTTATGGGCCTTGGGAAGACCTTTAAGGAAGATGAACTAAATATAAAGATTCTCAAATGTCTGGACAGAACATGGCAGTCAAAGGTTACTACCCATATTAGAATCAAAAGATCTAACCTCAATGTCTACAACCTCTTTGTTTGGTAAGCCGAGGGAGCATGAATTAAAAATGAATCGTTTGTTTGTCCAAGAAAATGAGGACAAGCACAACAAAGGCATAACTCTGAAAATAGCTGGACATAGAAGGTGTCAAGACTCAAGTGATAGTGAGGAAGATACATTTAGCTTACTGTCAAAGAAGTTTAGCAAATTCTTGAGAAAGAACAGAAACAAACACCAATCTTCCAAAAGGTACAATTCCAAGAAACCAAGTGATTTCAATACTAATAAGTATACTTGCTTTGGACAGGGACACATCAAAGCAGAATGTCCAAACAATGAAGATAAGGAGACAACAAATTTCAAGAAAGGAGAAAGAAGAGGCAAGACAAAGAAAGTTTATATAACTTGGGAGGATAATGAAGTGTCATCCTCCAGCTCCTCCTCTAAAGATGTATAGGCTAATTTGTGCCTAAAATCTTCTATCTCAAGTAGTGTAAGTTCATCTTCTTCATCTAAAGGTGATAGCTATTATCAACTTCTTGAGGCTTTTAAGTAGACTCATGAAGAAGCAAATAAGCTAGTCCTCTTAAACAATAGATTGAAAGGTCTGAACAATTGGTTGGAAACAAGAGGTAAAATCTTAGAAAAAGAGATGGACAATTCCAGAAGTGATTTTGAAACACTTGATATCATTTATAAAAACAATTCTTGTAAGTGTAACTCGAGTTCTTGTGAAAATTGCAAAATCCTTGAAAACAAAGTTTTTTATCTCGTGAAAACTGTGGATAAACTCACCAAAGGAAAATCAAATTTTGAGAGTGTGCTAGCATATCAAAGTTGTGTGTTTGGAAAATCAGGTCTTGGGTTTTATCCACAAACAACCGATTGTTTTTTGCTTCTATTGTTCAAAGAAGGGCCATTCTGTCATATTTTGCAAAGCAAGGAAAATTCTTGTTCGTAGAGGCATATTGAAATAAGAATCTTAAAGGTTCTCATGATCAATCTAACATGAAAGGACCCAAATTCTTTAAGGGATCAAATCTTGTTATTTGATATGTTCTTTTTGCAAGATTTTGCTTCCATATTGAAGGATCTGTAGAATCTTGACTACATGGATGCATATGCTCGAGATATAGATTTATTTTTGCGGTTATGAACAACTTAAAGTCTGTATAGTGATCTTGAAGATCAATTTTTCATTTTTCTCTTCTTACACTTGAACAAACTGTATTTGAACCTATTCAGTGTTTTTGCAAATTAATTTTTGGCCTATCTGGTTCTGTATCTTCTCTAAATCTCATACAATCAATATGTGCTTTGATTTGTATCTCTAAATTTTGATTTCTGTTGAAGAATTTGATTTTATTAAACTAAAATTGCTATCACAAAAAATCAATCGATTGTTCTCATGAAACAACCGATTGTTTCTGCCTTGACAACACTATGGTTAATTCTACTTTAATTCTTTATGCCTTGATTCGTATCTCTGATCACTCTCAGAGTCGTTGGTGGTCAATGATGCATTAATTACAACTTTGAACATGTTATCTTTGTGCACTTACTGTCATTTATGGAATATATTCCCACATATCTTGAAAATTAAAAACTTTTTAGGCTAGGTCAAATCAGCATGTGATCTTTATTTGTTCCTTCTGTTAGGGGACTGACAGCTTGCTTTATTGCACCTGAACAAATTCTTTTTTCTCTAGGAAAATAACTCACTAAATGCCAAATCATGAAACTGCTTTTTTGCCTATATAACCTTGGTTTGTGCAGTTGTTTTTCTTTACAAATTCAACCCATTGATTTTCCTCTGTATTCACTTCAAAGGCTACTGTCTATCTTCATTTCTTGCTGGAAATCAATCTCTTCTCCATGGACTCTACACCACCCATTGCAAAAAGAATAAAAACCAGGGCTGTAAGAAGGGGAGGACATTTGGAGAGCTGGTTTTCTGGAGAAGGAGAACAAATACAAAAATACCTTCATGAGATAAGTAGGAAGGTAATCAATAATCCAAAGTTGATTTCCTTCAACTGGATGAAGCAGAAAAAGCTCATGGAAGTAAGGAACTTGTTGAAGGAGCAAATGCTAAAAAGATTTCTTGAAATGTCTGGAAACATATATCTAGATTTGGTAAAAGTCTTCTGCACAAACCTTCAATTTGTTGGTGATAATCTGTGTTCTCATGTGAAAGGGTTAGACATAGAAATTAATCATGATGTGTGGACTGTGATAATTGGGCTGAAGTATATTGGACTAAGGATCAACAAAGGCAATATAGGAGTAGTTGAAGAATTCAACAAAATGCAGTTTTACAAGAGCTATCTCAAGGATCCTCTCTCAAAGGTAAAGAATTTTTTAGTAGGAGGGATAAAGATGAATGAGAGGCTCATTGCCTTCATCATCTCCTGGATGCTCACACCAAGGGGCAACAATCACTTCACACTTTCAGAAGAAGATCTGGTCCTCATATATTGTATCATGCACCAAGTAAAGCTCAATTAGATCCATATCTTCAAGGATCATATGCAAAAATCTACAAGGTTAAGTGATTATCACTACCCTTATGATGTTTTGATTTCTATGTTTCTAATTATTTTGAAGTGGAGTTGGAAGATGAGCTGTCTGAAATTGTGAAGCTCTCAAGTGAAATCAACAATGGTTCTGTAAGTAATATGGGGTTTACCAAAGTTAATGGAAAATGGATTAACAAAGGAGGATACCAGGCTAGATCATCAAGTGGAGCACATATTGAGGAACAAAATGAAGATGTTGCCACTTGAGATGAACCTGCAACTGAAACTTTTGAAGCTGGACCAAGTGTTGCCACTAAACATGAAAGGATTACATCCATGACCCCATTTGAAAGACTCATGGTGAGTAGAATGGACAACTTTGCTGACAACCAAAGGAGCCTTTATGAACTGTGTGACACAAGGTTCCAGAGTATGGATACAAGGTTCCAGACCTTGGATGAACAGATTGAGGCAGTGCAAAACCAACTTTTTGAGTTGCAGTATGGGAAGGATAGTTGAAGCATACAACTTTTATAACAATTTCTTCTTTTTATGTTGTTTTTATCCCTTCTTACACTTTATTTGTGAAGACAAATAGGGGGAAAAGTGGCTTTGGGATTGTAATCATCTAATTCCTGCACTTATTCTCTTTAATAATTTCTTAGGTAGATGATAAACTGCTGAACTTTGATAATTTTAACCGATTAATCTTGTTTTTTAACAGGTTTTTTTTTTTTGCTGCTGCATGTATGTGTGTATATGGTTTTCACACTGATTTGGTTGATGTACCTGTTTGGAAATCACCTAGTGGAAACTGGTTCTGTGATGCATGATATATCTGGAATAGATTATCTCTTATACCTGCATCTTTTTGTGATTGCAGGTTGTGCCAAATTCTAAATAGAACTTCCCAAAGCAACCCAGGGTTTTGTCTTCATCAAATAGGGGGAGAATTTTGAAAATGAAGCTTTGATGTCTCCAAATCCATAAAGACAACTTGAAGACCTTGTTGTTATGTTTAAGGTTTAGTTCTAGGTAGTTTAGAATTTTGATCCACTCCTAATCAATTCACAACTAAATCAATATGGGTTTAAAAAGAAAAATGTTATTTCAAAGCTAAGTGAAAAACAACCTGTTGATTTCTCATTTTAATCGGTTGTTTTTCCTCAACCTGTGTGAAGGGTCATTTGAACTGTTTTGGTTTGGTTGGCTTAACTGTCAAAACCAATTCAACCGATTAAATCGACATTTCAACCGGTTGATTTTTGAATTTCTTAATAGCTTTCATAAAACTATTAAATCTGTTTTTAGTTATTTACAAATTGGTTTAGCTCATGTTTAACTGATTAAAACGACTAGTTTGATGAGCTATAAAGTAGTGACTACCCTTCTTATTTGAAAAACACAATAAAGCAGTGACTACCCTTCTTATTTGAAAAACACACAACAAGTGATTCATAAAATATTTTGTGAAAGTTTGGATTCAAGAAAGCAAGATTGCCTTGAGTTGTACTTTGGTCAAAGAGTGGATTAGGAGCAACTGTGATTTCCTATAATCAGGTGTAATCTGTTCCATACTCTATTGTAATTGTTCTTTAGTTCGAATTCTTGTAAACTGTGTAACTGTAAGGTTAGAGGATTGTTCTGACTGTGTGTAAAGTCAAAGAGGGTGTGTGTTCTTGAGTGGTCAAGATCACCTCTTTGAGGTTGTGGTGTGTTGTAATTTGTTGTTGATTACCTAGTGAATACCGAATGGTTTTCTGGGGACTGGATGTAGCTCTGGTAAGGAGTGAACCAGTATAATTGTTTGTGTGATCTTCTCTCTTTCTCTCACTCATTTAAAATCTGGTTGAATTGTGATTTTATCTCTGCTGCCATAAACAATCGGTTAAAATGCATTTTCAACTGGTTGTTTTTCTGATAACAGGTTTAACAGTTATGTTTTCTTGGCTGATCTGATTCTTTGATCTGTAAATCAATATCAATCTTCATTCTTAACTAGTATTTGTGAAAAACTTCCCTTAAACTATTCAACCCCCCTCTTGTTAAGGCCATTAAATCTTACACTCGTGACTTATGCGAACATAATTAATCCAATTTCGATCCATTATCTTCTATAATAGTCATTGAGGTGTTTTCTAATGAGTGTTCTATCTCACATTTGTCGAGAGTCAAATACCACGTATCAATTGTCGAGGTTCAAACACCCTTAAACTCAATACCAACACGATAATTCTATTCTAAACTAACAACTAACATAATAAAATTAATAATAAATGCAAATTATAATAAATACTAAATATACAAATTAAAAGTCATTAAATTAATTAAAAATATTAAATAATATAAATCTATCTACCATCTAATAATTTAATAATTCTATTCTAACCTAAAAACAAAAATAATATAAATTTTAAAAAATACAAATTATAATAAATAAAAAGTAAACAAATTAATAACATTAAAAAAAATGAAACAGTGGTGACGTTCGAGCAAGAAAACAAACAAGTAAGAGAAACGAAAAAAAAATATATAAACCAATGGTAAAGAACAAAGCGAGCTCGAAACGAACTTACAATGACACAAAGAAGACAATGAAGGGTCGCAAAAGAAGAGAGGAAGCACGAGAGCAGAAACAGAAAGAAAACGAAGTGCCAAAAAGAAAACAAGTATGAAAGCGTAAGTGGCATGTTTCAGAGTTAGGGTAAAAAATGTTTTAAGAATGCGGCTATTAGGTAAAGCCACATTCTTAAACAAAACACTGTGATTTAAGAATGCGTCTATTAGGTAGAGTCGCATTCTTAAATAAAACACTTTGTTTAAGAATGCGGTTATTACAAATAGTCGCATTCTTAAATGAAGTTAATTTAAAAAATGTCACCGCGTTTTGAATGACAACGTCTGACTGTAAAACTGTATTAAATAAAGGGTCGTTGTTTTTATATTTTGTACTAGTGTGTAAAATTTTATTATGAGTGGCTAAACTTACCCTGTAGGGATTAAAAAAAATGTGATATTTCTTAAGTTGTTGTCATTTATGAATGCGTATTTTTATTTGAGATTTGAATTTCTTGGGTTTGATAGTATGGTTAATGCTAAATGGTGAGGAACAACCATTGATGTCCTTTGAGCATGAATGAGGCTAGAAGGCGAGATCATATATCTGAACCCTAACAAACCAATCATAGTTCTTAATGGTTGCAAAGTGCGGGTTGAGACTATAGTGAATCGTTCCATCTTAATATAGAAATAAGCTATAACAAGACAAGAAATTGATTGTGATAGTTTATTATTCTATATAATTTCATATGATGAATTTTCACTCAATATTTTTTTTAGATATTTTTAAGAAAAAAAAATTGCCAAAAAAACAAAAAAAAAATCAATATTTTCTAGTAATGTATTTTGTTTTTACTGATTTTAACTAAATGTGGTCAAATATTTTTTTATGAAATCATTGAAATGTGATTAATAGAAAATTAACAATTTATTCTATTTTTTAAAAAAGTTATATTTTAGTGATACTTCAAAGAAAAGTATATTATATACTACAGTAAGTGAAATCCATTTATTGTAACATTAAATAAATGTAACTAAGAAAATGTTAATAAAGGTAATAAACGATGTAGTGATATGAAAAATTCTATCGACTAATATTGCAAAACTTATATGACTTCACAAGAAATATATTAAAACTATAATTTATTAAATATGTTTTTAATATTCTAAAATATTTAAAACATTTCTTCAATAACAACATAAATAAGTATTGTATAAGATTTTAAAATTGATAAGGATAAAAGTTAGAGTAATTGTTTAAAATGTTGTATAAGATTAGGCATATTGAATATGATTATTAGGCATAGTTAGGTGTGTGGACATATAATTTGGGTGGAGGAGAATGAAAGGTGTAGGGAAGGGAAGAGAAGATAATAGAATGGATTCTAAAAAAGTGTAGTTTTTGTGGGACAAGCGCATTGGACGACGAAAGACCCAACTTTCAAGGCTGGAAGAGAAGGCAAAAATCACCAGAAAAACAAAGGGCATTCCTATTATAGTAAATCAGGACACGTTGATGGCATGAAAAGTAGGGAAAAGAAGAAACCAGAGAAACATTGAAACGAAAGTTGAAGTCAAAAAAGGTGGAGGACAATCTCCTTAAACCCCTCCCTCCCACGCCCTTTTATCCCAAATCTATTAACTTCCCCCTAAGCCCTTGCTTCTTCTCAAAGGGGCACTCATTTTTTCTCTCCCATACCAAATAACCCAAGAGAGGAAGACAGAAAGAGAGTAACACATCTTTTTGTTCTTGACCCTTCTCTTGGCACAAACACCTTCTTCTTCTTCTTCTTTTTCTTCTTCTTCTTCTTTTTCTTCTCCCACCATGGGTTTCCCAATCCTCTTCCTTCTCTTCCTCTCTCTCCCCTTCTCCTCTGCAAAACTCAACGTTGACTACTACAAAGAAACATGCCCAGAATTCCCGAAAATCGTCATGGAAAACATCTTCACCAAGCAAAGTACAAGCCCCGCCACAGCACCCGGTATTCTTCGCCTCTTCTTCCATGACTGTATAACCGATGGCTGCGACGGGTCCATCCTCATCTCTTCCAACGCCTACAACCCCCATGCAGAACGTGATGCGGACCTCAACCTCTCCCTCTCCGGCGATGCATTCGACGTCATAGTCAAGATCAAGAACGCGCTGGAACTTTCATGCCCTGGCATAGTTTCGTGTTCTGACATCGTGGCACAGGCCACGAGAGACCTTGTTAAAATGGTGGGTGGACCCTTCTACCCGGTGAGGCTGGGGAGAAAAGATAGCCTTGAATCTAGCTCTGCCAAAGTGGCCGAAAGCCTACCCACGGCAGATATGACCATGGATAAGATCATTGAGAAGTTCACGAAGAAGAATTTCACGGTGAAGGAGATGGTGGCTTTGACTGGCGCACACACCATAGGGTTCACGCACTGCAAGGAGTTCATCAATAGGATCTACAAGTTCAGCAATACCTCTGATGTTGACCCCTCCATGCACCCTAAACTGGTGGCTGGGTTGAAGTCAGTGTGCCAGAACTACACCACTGACCCCTCCATGGCTGCATTCAATGATATGAGAACACCAGGGAAGTTTGACAATGCTTATTACAGTAATGTGAAGAATGGGTTGGGGCTCTTGAGCTCTGACTCCATGCTGGCTGTGGACCCAAGAACCAAGCCATTTGTGGACGTCTATGCAAAAGATCAGCAAGCTTTCTTCAAGGACTTTGCAGATGCAATGGTGAAGCTTTCTGTCTTTGATGTGAAAACTGGCAAGCAAGGAGAAGTCAGGACCAGGTGCGACCAGTTCAACAACCTTAATACTGCCTAAGCAACATATATTATACCTACTGAGGTTGAAATTATTTGATCCTTCCAAACTACTAAACCTTTAAACCCCTGTGTTTATTATCTGTATCAATCTTTATATGATCCCTATTCAATTTTTTTATTTGTAAAAGAAATCAACAATATATATATATACATTCACTATATGCATCGTATAGAGATTTTTTTTTTTCAGCAAAGAATTAATAAATTAAAGGGACACTTTAGGGGTGTCCCAACCCTTATACAAAACCCACTAAAAATGGGCTAAAAAAAGAAAGA
>Ga0123342_1005514_pt1 | contig 18268 bp, 9 predicted proteins | sample Turbeawhitnodule_FD_89960 | JGI IMG/M metagenome (GOLD analysis project Ga0123342, IMG submission 89960) | Root nodule microbial communities of legume samples collected from Mexico - Turtle bean Mexico white nodule | ecosystem: Host-associated > Plants > Roots > Nodule | place: Mexico: Nepantla...
CTATTATTTTTTCTTTCATAATTATAATATATATTATAATTTTTATAAAAACATATATATATTGTATTATTCTTATAAAATATATATATATATATATATATATATATATATATATATATATATCCAAACTTTAATGAATGAAGAGTCGTATTTTTTTAAAAAAATTATCGAACCTTTTACAAGAGATTGAAATGTGACAAAAGATGTTATAGCATGGGATGAAATTCATAATACATTGTAATTAGCTCGTGGTTTCATGAAGAATGAGATCGCTTACACTAGATATTATATGGAAAACAATACAAACGTAGTTGTTAGATAATTTTATTATGAATTTATGATTTCATTTCAAAATTAGAAAATACATTATACAATAACTTCTAATCAATAATATGGCATTTTCTCATTATTTATGTGTAACATGTTTTGCACTTACTTTATTTGAATTTTGTTACTATTAAAAAATTACTTTTATAACAATTTTAATATCAAAAAATTTATATTTGTCTAAAAAAATCATTTTTTATTAAGTGACTTATAAATAATAATAAAAAAATCACAATAAATGTATCATTGACCGTATAATTCAGAATGCAAAATATATACTCTAAAAAGTAAAATTCATAATATATACAATTTTCAAAGGATAAAATTGAAATTTCGTTACATATGGAATTGAAGTTTCAAATTATGGGGTGCTAAATGCAATAACAAAATATGCAAAAGTTGAACACAATCCATCTCCCATGAACTAACCAAGGTGTTCTAATAGCAAAATATATCATTCTTTAGTCTTAATTAAATTTTTGAATAATTTATAATTTTGAGTATATTTAGTTAACCTCTTATTAAAAAAATCATTCTATTGAGCGTTTAATTTTTTTTTTTCATTTAACTTTGATTTTTTGTTAACTATAACTTTTGTCTTTTGGTTTCCAATGATTAACTCATCTCTTTTGTCTTGAATCTCCTCCAAACCATCAAAACTAAAAAAAAAAGAGTTAATAAGTGAGTTCAAAAGGTTGATAACAAAACCAAATAACAAAATATTTAGATGGAACTAAAGAAGAACTATTTTAAGCACTTATTAACTCTAAACATTTTAAACAGACTTAAATATTTTTTTTAAATAAAAAACTAATTAAAATTACCCAAATTTATGAATTACTTCAAACTAACATTTTTTTATAAATAAAGTTTCTCTATTATTTTTCTCACTAGATTACTCATATTATTTCATGTTTCTTTAATTTCTTCTTTCTTACCATATACTAAAGTGAGAGAAATCTATAGCACACCCATGTCCTCACCAACGAAAATTCTTTGTCCTAACAATATTTCAAAGCCTAACAAACCAAGTGAAGGAATGGAAGGTTTGAGATTTGAAAATTAGTTAGTTCAAAAGTTGTTGCATATGCAAATGATAAAAAGCAACAACATCATCAATATCAAAAAACCAACCAACACAAACTATATACCCTTCCATGCACACAAAACAAGGAAACATCATGAACATTTAGAAAATGCATGTTACCTTTAATTCTACCTTTATATTATGGATTTTTATTTTATTTTATGTGATTTTTATTGCACTAATATTTTAAAAATGTTTTTACAACTTTTACTTTGATACATTATTTTATAAAATCTACATTTTAATAATTTTTTTATTTGTGTTTTTAACCTATTAGAGTTTGAAAGATAACATATTTATATAGTTTAATTTATTATTTAAAATCCAAAGTCTTGAACTTTTTATTATAAAACTTACACTTTAACTTATAACCTTAATTATGATAAAAATACTCAACAAAAGCCATGATTGCACATTTGAATATTTGGCTTTTACTTTACGCAAACATTGTTAAATACAATTAACATGCACTGAATTATTACATGTACTATTATTTTTTATGAAACCTAATAATTGTTAATAAAAGTGTTTTGAATATTCTTGTTTGATTTTTAAAATTGAACTAATTAAAACATGTTAATATTTTTATTGGGATTGCAAGTGTTATTTGGAAATTTTTAATTTAGATATTTTTTAACTACACTGTTAATTGTACATATGTAGTGGGATGTATGAAAATAAGTAATTAATGTCAGTTAATTAAATCTTAAAATTAGACAAATTTACAATTGTATTTTAAAAATAAGTAGGCATAAATAAATATAGACGTACTTGACCAAATAATTTAGATCAATACTTATTTAATAGGCTTTTATTACATAATAATTTATAACAAAATATATAGTAAATAAGTATTGAAGTAAAAAAGTTAAGTTATTCATAAGTAATTTTTAAAGCTTACAGAAGTCCATAAGTTACTCCAAAACAAAGATATAAATAATATATATGTGGAGTTTATGATTATGGTTTATTTTATCTAATTATAAATAAATAATTAAATAATATATGTATGAAGCAGTTTATTAATTTATGTTCAAAATAGCTTGTCGTTATATTATAAACAGAGGAAAAGTTTGGCTGAGTTTTTTTCCTTTTCAAAATAAAATATTTTAAACATTATTTCAGCTATTCTATTCCAGCAGAATGTAATAAAGACATATAAATTTAAGATTGCATAATTATATAACCCGATTATTGTATTTGTTTATTAATTACAATGTTTTTTTAAATTTTTTGATACAGATAAAACCTTAAAAATAACATGCTGCCACATTACTAGAAGATAGTTAAATTTTCCAAGATTGTATAAAATTCTTTAAATGATTGAACAATACTTTAGTAAATGATAATATAAGAAAATTAAAAAATAAATTGTCAAATAGATATTATTAATTGTTAAACTTTATGCACATTTTATATCGACATTATAATTATAAAACAAAACTCAAATCTAAATCTAAATACTTAATTTGATTTTAATCTAAATACTTAATTTGATTTTAATCTCTTGGTTGTATTGTTTTTTTAATTAGTTTAAATGATTAAGAAGGTCGAGTCTAATGAATTGAGTTAATATTTTATAATAGTATACTCTTCATTACAAAAAAAATTATTAAATATATAAAAATAATAATTAGTTGTTATATAACTAATTAAAGATCATTTTAGAGGTTTTTTTTTTTCTACATGAGTTTTTATTATTGTTAAATAGTTTTTAAATTGGTATCTAATTAGTTACCAAAGTTTTAACTACCAATTATTTAGATTCTAAATTTGGTAGCAAAAATCTTAGACGCTAATTAAATACAAATTTAGAAACTATTTATAAAAAAAAAACTAATTTAAAAATCAATATTTCGTTTAGTTTTTAAAATGATCTCTAATTTAGTCAATATAGTAATTAATTATTTATGGTCTCTAAAATTGATTTTTATTTAATAATTTTTTTTAATGATTTTATGTCTCAACTTCCTTTCAATAATACAAGTTTTAGAACACAATTTGAAAGTATAAAGAATGCATTGGTATTTAAATCCTTTGAAAGAAATTGAATTAAACAATGTAGAACTTTTACCTTTAAAAATACACATAACTACTCCATATATGATTCATTTCTTTCTCCTTTCATTCCAAAGTAAACACACCATGGATGAATTGTTTATTGTGCAAAGTTTTGGGGTGCATGAAGATCAATCCATGATGAAAAATGAATAAAAGCAAAGACCAAGAGGAATAAAGCCCTTGACATCTTTTTATAGATGAGGCATATAATCACTAAAAATACTACTAACTACACCCAAATAAAAGTTGTTGAACAAGGAGTGTATCTTCTTTTCTTTTTTGTTTCTCCTTGTACATGGATTGTGTCTTTTCAGCTCATATTGGAACATGGTTTTGCCTTGTTACTTTTTACTTTTTATTTGTTTGTTCTTTTATACTATTCCTAGTTCCTTGTTTCTACCTCTTTTCTCCACAAAAGCAATTCTATGAGATGAGCAAAACCCGGCAGCATCTTAGGAATTTTCCTTTCCAATTTCTTGTCGCACTCACTTCACCTTTACTTTTTTTTCCCCTCTTCTCGCTAGATTCTTACAAGTATTTTTGTATGTACTTGTATAACATTATACATACATGTATCTATCTTGAAAATTTCACACAAATTATAATATATATGTTAACGCAAAGTTGGATTTCTCTTTGGTGTGGTCATTTGGAGTTTAGAGTTTTCGGTTTTTTATTTTTTATGTGTTCTTGATCATATTGTTAGGAGTATTTGTAGTTATCCTTCTTCGATGTTCAAGTCAAATGATTTAAATAAGGGTATTAGTTTAAAGTCAGAATTTCATTACCTTTTATACTTAAGATATTCACCTATTTATAATGGTGTATTTGGACATTTGACTGTACGGACATCAAACCGGACTAAATCAAATATTTTTGTTCTTTAATAATGATTTGAGAGATGTTTGTTGTATGATTTTTGTTATTAACGTTGTTAGATTTCACAAGTTGCTGGAAAGATGAGATCACAACGTGTCAAGATATCGAGATATCGGATAAGTGTGTGAAAATTCAACTCTCAAAAGCTTGACAGTACAATATATAAGTTAAGTATAAATCTTATTTTATAAACTAATTTTGAGAAGTTAAGTTTTTTTTCTGAAATGTCAGATATAAATATACTAAGATGACCTGAATATATCAATTAATATATCTTATTTCTTATTTCTCAATGTTGATGATAGAAATTGATTGAAGACAAAGTTGAAAGTTTTTCAAACTTTAGTGAGAAAAATAAGATTTTTAAATGTTAGTGAGCCACACGAGACACGAGGACTTATGTGGCATTTACATGGATACTCTTATCACCAATAAAATAGTGTTAGAGATAAAGGAAAACGTTGAAACGATGGATGAAGTTAATTGTTTTTTTCCACTGGGGAGGTTTGGTTGGTTACAGTTGGTATTTAACTAAAATTTATTTTATAGTGAGCAAGAAATAACAATTTTCATATGCCATTAAAAAAAATAAGTTGTATTATGCATATGCAATTTCGATTTATTTTTCTTACTTAATCAGAAGAATAAAAAAGTAAAAAAATTGAAATGAAAAATCACAAGAATACTTAAAAGAGAAAAGTGAGTAGTAGTAAAAAGACAAAGGAGATAGCGGCGAGATGGAGAACAGCAACCTTTACCTTTTCCTCCGACACAATGTAAACACACACTTAAATGGTTGAAAATCTTCACTATAAAGATTTCTCTAAGAAATAATAATAATAATAATATTATTAAATCAATTACTCATTAAAATTAATATGTTTTTTTAAATTTTCATTTTAATTTATAAAAATATTTTCTTTTCTTAATTTTTACCATTAGAGAACCATAAACTTATTTTCCAATCATCTTCTTTCTTGACTTTAATCATCCTTCATTCCCAAACGACACCGTATTCCACAACATGCTTCTCACTCTCTCTCTATATATATGCTTCGTTCTCTTCACTTTCACTCCAAAATTTACTACAACCATAACTCACTCTACATGGCCGTTCCTTTCGCCCTGGTTTTCTTCGCCGGAGTTGTTCTCGCCGGAGCTTCCAGGGAGCTCCGGCCATCGGAACACGGCCTAACCTTCCAGACACTCTCGCCGGCGGAGGCGCATTCCTCGCCTGAGATGCGCTCCTTCTTCAACAGCGCCAACTCCTCGCCGGCCATGTCCTCCTCCTCCGACGTCGCGCTGCCGCGGGCCATGGACTCCGGCAACGCCTCCCCGCCTGCGTGGTGGCAGCCCACCGTAGGCCACGGCGGCGATGGCGTAGGGAAGGCGCTGACGGTGGCGAGTCTGGTCTGCGGCGTGGCCGGCGCGGTTCTGCTTGTGGCTTCGGGCTTGATCTATTTGTTCAAGAACCGAAACAGAAAGCAGAAGACGCTAAACGCAGCGTTTTGCGGCGAGAATGGGAATGAATGTGAAAATGATGAAGTGGAGAACAACAAATTGCAATTGGTGGTACGCAACCCTTAGAATTGTGCTCTCATTTTGATTTTGATTTTACATTGCTTCGTTCATTTTTCTCTCTCGGTAGTGTTGTATGCTTAATTCCACGTTGCATGTAAAGCGTAGCGTAGCGTAACGGTGTTAGATTTATGACTTTATTATATAATAATATAATATATACTTCTTTATTTATTTCGCCTTTTTCTATTCTTCTTCGTTAAATTGCTAAAATATATAAATATTATTAAGATAAAAAGGTACAAAACTAGTTTGTAATTTTTTTATATAATATATATATATATATATTATATTCACGAACTAATTTTAATTTACAAGTATTTTTTTAAAGTGATTATAAAAAGTCTGTGCAACATAACCTTTGTGCAAAAAGTAAGGAATATTTTTGCTCATGATATCTAGAACATATCACAGCAACATATGAATACCGTCCAAAAATTTCTTTTTTTTTTCTTCTTTTTTTCTGACGCGCCGTACTGTTATTGATCAGGATTTCAAATTATCGTTACCTTTCAATCCGAAAATGCTTCATTCAGTTGTAGATAAGGATTTCCTGTAAATAAAACATCAATTGATAAAAAATATGTGAAATGAATAGTCAATTTAAAATACTCTACTCAAATTTGAAGAAACATTCACTTTTTATCTAGTTCTCTTAAACATTTGACTAAAACAAAATTGTTTTCAATATAAAGATTAAAAAATGCTTATCTGTTATGACAATGATTTGATAATGATATTTTAATTAGTCTGATAAACTGTTTTTTATTGACAGATAAAAGCATAATTTTCAATATGCATCTTATAACAGCTGAACCTTTTGAGCATCTAAGATCTAACATTGACTCACCCATAATCAAACCAACAAAATCTTAGAGAATTAGGTTATAGTGGCAGTTTTTCAAACAAAACTATTGGTCAAGTAATTACCCCCTTTTATAATTTTTCTATTTAACTTTACTTTTTATAGTATTGCACCAAGCAAAGTAGAGAAAACATTAATAAAGTGAAAGTGTTCCCTAGTTAAACATTTATATATTTTCTTGAAATTATAGATGTTAACATATTTTCATCACTTAAAAAAAATCATAAATGGCTACTATTGTAGAACCGAAAGTTTCAAAACAACATTGGGATTATGCAAAAAATGGGAATAATTTTCACATTTCCCTCAAAACGAAACATGGGATAAAAATTAACAAGTATATTTTCTCACACAAATTTTATAGTGATCATTCTTGTAAACTTAAATGGTAGATATGTACTCAGCGGGAGGAAAGTAGAAAAATATATCTAAGCACAAATTATCATGGTTTTTTTAAGAAAGCATTTTTGTATACACCAATTGCAACAGAGACATGGAAACTGAGATGTAGCTAAAATCCATTCTTTCTGCATCTAAACTTCATCATGTGTAGTTTAATAATTTAGTTGTAAAAATTACAGAAATGAACACAAAATGTTTAGTTATTTGTTATAGGTAGATGGCCAAAAACAGCATAAAATTTGAAAAAAAATCTCTATAAGAAAATAGAAAGTTTAATTAACAGTAATTTACCTAATGATCAAGACTCAAGAGGTATCCACTCAAGTGCTAACTCTAATTCTCCAGATTCAACGTTCTGGAGCTTGATAAATATCTCCTGTTTAACCTTACCATCAACAATATTGACTGCGCTATCATCTATAAGCGCATTGTCATGGGATTTCATCCATTTTCCTATCTGCATATTATCAAACATTCTAGGATCTCCATAGGCCATTGCAGATGTAATCAGGGGTTGAAGATCAATGTCTGCTTCCCCCATTATATCATCAGCTGAAAGTAAGTCATAATCAAATACCTTCTGCAATCCAATGTAACCAGCGGTTATGATAATGTGCCATGTTTTTATATCTTCATACCATAACACACACATGCAAAGACAGCTAGAAACATCACACATTAGAATCCAAATAATGAAACTACCAAATGAGATACCCCACACTGGTGGAGGCTATAGACAGCCACCTTGCTCCAAACTATAGTCCCACTAGAGGACCGTTGGGGAAAATAGTATTTTGATTTTCTATGTAGAGAAAGTGTGTAAGAGAGAACGAATATATGGATTTGGTTTTACAATGAAAAAAGAGTCATGCAATGTTGAGGAATTGGGAAGAAGGAAGCTCAAGTGATTTGGATGCATATGGCAGAAATATAGAATAGACACAGAATCTGTTTCCATTTTCTAACAAAAGACAAGACAAAATTCAACCTTACCAAATTCAATAATCCAAATTGCTGAGTAACAGACAGCATAAGTTCTTCATTCCAGACTGGATTCAAATTACTATTTACTACAGTTGTCTGAACAGTCTGAAGATGTACCACCAAAGCCAATTCAGAAAGAAAGTTATCAACGTCTAGAACTCTTCAGTTCAAAATTAAAAATAAAACATAAAGAGCAAAATTTTCTCAAGAATATATGCCAATGAGAACTGAGAACAATCAACCTGTTGGCCAAGTGTAAAGATAACATATGGATCACTGGTCATCATATCTCTGATAGCTAAATCTGTGCCTTTGATCACTTTTACCTTCAACTTTCCAATAAATCCTGCCACTCCTTCCTGTTATGACCATAAATATCAGTCAAACATCCAAGGAAAACCACTCATACCAAAGTTGTAAACTTGGATGAGTACAGCAAGTATTGTCCATTTAAAATTATCTCAACTAGAAATCTTTCATCTGGGTTTAACATCAATTTAACTCAGTGGAGATCTAGTTCACATTGACATGCTAACGCAACATATGGTCAACAAACACACAACTCCAATCAAAGGAAATAAAATATAAAATATAATTACCTCACGTGAGCCACTACTACTTCGAAGATTATCCTTAATCCCTTTGGTAATGCTTGACGGGGGATTCATTTTTCCCGACATAATGCGCAAACTAGGTTTCAAAAAGGCTTGACTTTCATACTTTAACCTGCAGGACAAATTGCCAAGTTAAAATGATACTTTTAACTCGAGCATTGATAATTTTGGTATCGTAGATTTTGAATAAAAAAATATTGGTATCGTTGATGATGCTACAATGAGCAATATCCCAGCTCGACCTTGATCAGTCAATGATCAACCTAGGATAATGAACTGCTATTAGACATAGTAGCAGAAGATAACGTAATCTTGGAAATAAATGACTCAGCAAAGCCAAATGGTAAAAAATATCATGAGAAAGCGAGAGCACAGACGTTCATATCAGTGTCATCTAAAGTAGCCTAAAAGCTTTACCCACTTTATGGTGACCATAAACATAATAAATTTATAAAACAATCAAAATGGTGCTAAGAATGTTAGATGTTCAGTGTAAAGTGTAGATGAAAAACAATCTAACCGGATGAATTTCGTGCGCTGCTCATGAGTGGCATCTGGTCCAGGTTTTGTACATCCTTGTGGAATGTAAGCCTCATAAATTGAATTAGCAGAAGAATTTCCTCCAACTTCAACCATTGCATCTATTTCATCACTTGACCATTCATCCAATGTCACAGACAAAACCTGAAAGTAAAAATAAAATGTTCCAAGGCTTTAGTGCATGACCAGATAAATAAGTTCTTTACACTATTAACCAGATAGAAACAACTCATTGAAAAGCAAGCAGGGCATGATATGATTAAAAAAAACTTCATGCACCTTGCCTCAGTGCCTTAGGCACGTCATCAAAATAGCAAGTTCACTTCTTAGTCAAGAGTTACAGAGATTCATTTCTCACTTCTTATTATTATATATAGAATAGAACATGTGTCTAAAGTTGGTTGGTTCTCTTATCTTTGATATAAAATTTCTTTGCATCATGTATCCAGTACAAAAGTTGACAAATTCAGAATTAAAATGACCTAGTTTTCCACATTTTATTTTAAAATCATGTAAGAAAAATGTGAAAAAACGAAGCATATATGACAATAAAGGCCAAGAGAAACTCAAAGAGCATACTCCATTGGTAGAGGAACAACACTAAATTGAAGATTCACATTTCATAAAAAGACATGAGAAGGGATACCTTGTAATAATTTATCTATTAATACAATATTTTCCACTCCTACTAGTCTTCATTTAACAACGGATATTAGAGAAAGAATAGTTGTAACAGATGTTTTGCAGGATAACTAAGTAGTACACTAAAACAAAATCCTTATTTGCAGAGTTTACACCTCTTGTCTCATATGATTAATTTTAGTCTCTCTTTGGCTAATTTTCACAAGATATCACAGTATGTTGTGGATCTAAGAATATGACTGGTCTGTCAGCACGTACAACATAAGGCAGTAAATATGAAACACATGAATGTACCTAAACAAAGTAAATTTCACCAGACTACTTCATAATTACAGACATTTAAGAGTGGTTGTGTTTTCTTTCCTCATCTAATCAAGATGAACCCATTTCAAAAAATAACTATCCATATATGCAGGTTATTATTGGTCTCTCCTTTTGTTCTAGACAAAAGAAGAAGAAACTCAGTTTATACTCTTTGGTAAAAATAAAATCTTCTTAAGTAAAGTGGGTCAGGAATAGTTTACCTTCGATACATGAGAACCAAGACTTCTGTGCACACCACAACATTTTAAGCATACAAAAACTCCAATATTCGCTGATCTGAAGAAGCAAGTTGAAAAAATGATTCACAATTAGGAGGTAATATGCATTCCACAATTTTCTATTATGGCAAAATTCATGTAGTTAGTTTCCTATAACTTAATCACAAGGATCTTATAAATCCTTCCATAAAATGGTCAACACTCAGACTGCAGTTATGAGTATTATAATCAATGATCATGACCATAAACCACTGAAAGAAAAAAAAGGTGCACAGGTGAATACACTTACGCCCATTTAGGATCTGGAGCATTACAATCAGCACAAAAACGATTATGTTGTTGAAGCAATAAATCCTTCACTCTTCTTTTACCTGTAAGAGACCTGCCAATCGTTCAACTTCTCAAGAAAATAAAGAGAAAATAACTTTTCTTTCACAGTTAGACAAGGAAATAAGCAGCATCAGATTTGCCTTAAACAGAATTGTCCTGTTTTTTTATATGAGTTTGCTTATGACTCATTGGTATCGAATACTCCTATTTGTTTCTCTTTGAAGAGCCCACGTTTCAAACGTAAAGAAGCTTCTCTTTAAAGGCTTATTTTAAGAAATAAGCCTATTCTTTTCTTCTTGGCCCAACCTAAAAGCCTATTTCAAGGCTTATTTTGCTTGAAAGCTTTGAAAAAAGCTAAGAGGCCTATGCCTTGGTTTTCAAGATATATTATATTTTGAAAATGTTTTTGTAATGTGTTATTTTGGTGGTACAATTAACAAACATATAAATATACAAAGTCAAGGTGCTGGGCATAAACATGATACTTTAAAAGGCAGGCTTACCCAATTTATTTCTTTTGATAGAAGTTTGAAAGAATCTTAAGCTGCTTTGCTTAAAAGCAAGCTCTCAATCTCAATGAGCCCAAACAATTGATAACAAGACCAAATATTCCCCAAAAAGGCATGTATAGAGACAGTTCCCAGTCATTATTTGAAACCCCAGAAGAACTTACATGCACCAAAATAATAAATCTATGGAGAAAGTAGGCAACAACAATGAAAAAAAAAACTATTAGAAAAGATGGAAAAATCTTCTTGGTTTAAGTCTTCCCCAATGTAAGGTGAACAAACACTCATCAGGGATCATGCAGTTTGTCCATAACTTCTAAATAAACCACACAAAAACTGTAGAAATGCATAAGCTATCACATGACCCAGCAGTCATTCAAATACCATCCATATCAGGATCAATCATTGCAACTAAGCAATGCTAGAAAGCATTTCTTCTGAGACTATCATAATAGTCTCTCAGGTGTCTGCACTTCATCAAAAAATATGGATACAAATCCTTCAAAGTGAGTTTTATCCATCACAAGTATAGATACAAACCCTCCATTTAGAAAATCAAACACACACACACACACACACACACTAAGTTATCAAGTAAAGGTGCATTCATCATTGGTTTAATTTAAAATGCATAATAAAATAACCCACTCAAATTTATGAGCGGATATGCCTCATTCATTCACTTTAGAAACAAATTGCATTTAGATGTTTTTTATTTTTCAAAGTTAGTAACCCTTCCACTTTTGTTTTTTGCTTTTTTAATCCACAATCCTATCTAAATATAGGACCAGATTAAAACTTCATCAAACTCATCAATCATTCATTCATATCATTATTATTGTTATAATATAGTTGTTAAATGGTTGTTTTAATTATCAAAAGTATTATTTTTCTATTAGTTCTTCTTATGCTTATTCGAACATGAGTTTATATGGACTTTAAGAAGGACAAAACAGTTAAATACACGAGAGCATGAAATTAAGAATCATAGCATACTTGAGGCAGGCCTTCCATATTCTGAACGTTTATCACTCATTGCCACCTCTGAAGCCAGCAATAGTTCAGACTGCAAATCCTATTATAGCAGCCAAGCTAAAGAACCTGGAAAGAAAGAAAGATCTCGTTATAGACTAACAAAACAAACACCCCACGAAATCCTATTAGAACATGACTTTTCTTTAATCTTTAGTTCCTTAATCCTTTTCCCCAAAAATAAATAAAAATCAGTATTTGAATAATTAACATCATCAATGCAATTACCCCTCAGATTAGTCTAATTAATCTTCAAGAGAAAGGAGGGGAAGATAGAAAGATCAAGCATCAAAAGTAAGAATTAGAAAATAAGCAAATTTTGGTATTATCTGCAGACATCAAAATTGTTTTGTCCTGTGTGTTAAATATTGAACTTTCTTACAGTATAATTAGATTTTTGCAAGCATTTACGTATATCATTCATTCGCCACAAATAAATAAAGAAATGATAACAATGGGGTAACCTCTTACCCTGTTTTCATTTTTCAAGTGATGAAACCCCAAAATTCAACAAAAAGAAAAAAAAGAACTGAAACCAGAGCTACAACAAAATTTTCTCAGCAACCTTAAATTTGAGATATCCTCGGTTTCAAGAAACGCAAATGCTCGTCACACCGTGAAAAAATGTTGGATTTCTGGGTGTCAGGAAATTATTTTTGAAAGACTAATAATAACGCTGGCATGTTCTTGAGGTGACATGAGGGAAAGAGAAGAAAAATGAGAAGAAGAGAGAAACTAATAATTGAGTGTGCAAAGATAGATTACAAAGAAAAAGAAAAAGAAAAAGAAAAGAGAATAAAAATAGCTGTGAATGAATGAATTGGAAGAGGTGAGTTTGAAATCCACAAGAGAGAATGAGATACATATAAGGAGGTCGTGAATCGTGATATGTTTTCTCATCATTTCATGTCACAATTTGTTGGCACCCACCAACGTTCAAACAATTTTTTTCTTATTGAAGTTAATTAGTGTCGATGCATGCTTAAAAAAAAGATTATTTTTGCTTAATCACAATCATTTTTAAAATCACAATTATTTTTAATTAGTGCACTCTGGAGTGTATTAGTTAGTTGGGAATGATGGAAAGAAATGAAAAAAAAAAAGTTATTTTTTTTTTCTCATATAGTTTATGAAAATAAAATTGTCAATCTCATTCATCCAAATTAAGAGAAGAAGAAAATATAAAAATAAACAATAGAATAGGATAAAATAAGTTATACTCTGTTCTTATTTTACCTATCCAAACAGCAGAATGTATTATAATTTCATTTCATACTTTTTCACCAATCAATTATAGTCTTAATGTACGAATTAAGAAAATGATAAACAATTTTGATGACTAATTTAAGAACATCTTTGTATAGTTAAATCTGAGTTTCCTTGGGATGAATAAAATAGAAAATTTCAATTTCCATTGTTTTAAGAGAGAAGAAAAGTGAAGGGGGGAAATTTAAGGATTAAGAAAACAAAATTTTAGTTTCAATACATTAATGCAAAGAGTTTTTGTATTATTACTTAATCATGAGTTTTTATAAAATTAAAAATATCCACTTTATAATAATCATTTCAAAACTTATATCTAAATTAATAATTTTTCCAATATATCAAAATTAAATTAAAAGTATCTCCTCCTATGAAGAGATGTATTAACATTCTATTCTATATATATGCAAGGAAATAATAAATGTCTTGAAATAAACATACTGTGTCATGCAAATTGTAGGAGTTCCTCTTATTTCCTTCTCTTATCATTGACAAATATTTTCTTCTAGCCTTTCTTCCTAGCTCAAATAAAAATTATATCAGAGCATCCACAAAATTGTAACTCCATGTGTTTCCTTCACTTTTTCTTCAAGAATGTCTTGATTTCAAAGATAAATTAGCTTTCAGAATTCTTTATAGGGTTCTCTAAAAGTTCTCAAGACCAACCATTCGTTAAAGAAATTAACTCATCCAATTTAGTATTTAAACTCAAATTACTTGTGTAAGAACCAAAAGCAGGTAGATGGAATATTTCTAGTTGATCTGCTAACAATGCCAACTTTTCAAGAGCTTCATCTTGAAAATAATATGATCTGTGGCGGAATTAATTTATCATCCTTTTCTCGTAGTCTTTCCAATATTCAGATTCTTGAACTTTCTCATAACCTGTTTAATGGTTCTTTTCCAGCTGAGTTTGGGTCACTAACTGGTCTAACAGTTCTCAATATTGCTGGAAATCATTTTTCTAGTTCTCTTGCAAGTACAATTGCTAACATGAGTTCCCTAGATTCCTTGGATATGCCAGAAGTCATTTTGCAGGCCCTTTACCAGCTAACATGCCAAAGGGGCTAAAACAATTCAATGCTTCAAACAATGAACTGTCTGGAGTTGTCCCAGAAAACCTTAGCAAGTTCCCTAGTTCTTCTTCTTTCTATCCAGGGAATGATCCGCTGCATTTTCCAAATGGTCCTTCTAGATCAACCAATGGTCCTTCTATAGCAAGTTCCCTTGTATAGATAGATATATTTACCACCAGCCAAAATAATTTCTCTTCACCTAAATCTTCTAGGGCCTCTGTTCTCTTCCAAGATTGTTACGAGTTACGAACCTACACAGCATCATCCAAACGAAACATGTTTGCTGCTTCAACTCTACTGTGCCAACTGTCTTGGCTGGAAAACTGTCCTTGTTTGTTGGTCACAACTCTAATGTGTTTCTTATTTGGATCTTCTATTCTTTCTCATACAATGCCCTTCTAGTTCTTTTTATAGCTCATAACCTTATCTTTTTGTTGATCAGATTACTAAGGACAATCAATGTAATAGGCTAATTTTGTCTTCCTCCTTTGTTATCTTTACCAAGCATCTGCAGTGCAGAGCAAACAAATAGTCACTCACATTCATAGTTTTTTCCTTCCCCGGTTTTTAAGAACTATGATGCCCCGTGTAATAAGCCAGACTCTTTTGCATGAAAAGTGTCCTACCAATAATCTCCACAGGAACATATGCCATTCTTAAAGTGATGAAAGCGGCTAGAATCACGTACTACAATTTCACGGTGAACAATGTTTGCCATAAGCTTTATTGCAGTATGACAATCCCCACATACACGTAGATTTTTCATTACTGTTATTGTACTGCCTTCCACAGTGCTAAGCAACCCAAATGCAATTGCAAGCCTTTCACTATGGTAAGACAGTATTTCTTCTTTTTGCTCAGTTTCCACATCATGCAAAGCGAATTGTTGATCTGGAACATAACCTGATTCTTTTAACTTCATTCCTAACCACTCTAGCTTTTGATAAATTTTCTCAGTAAGAGGATGTGACCTATCTGCAGAGAGAAATTTGTGCTTTTGTCCTTTTAAGGTTAGCCAACTGGATCCTGGTTGTTTCACAACTCCATTACGTTTCATTTTTTTACGTATCAAAGCTACTTCAGCCCATCTGCTTGAAGAAGCAAACAAGTTTGACATCAATACATATGCAGCACTACAATCAGGTTCCATTTCAAATATCCGATTTGCAGCTCTTTCAGCTACAGCCAAATTAGAGTGCTTCGTGCATGCACTCAGTAAAGCCAGCCATACCATTGAATTTGCTTTCATTGGCATGCTCATCACCAGTGCTTCTGCTTCTTCTAGCTCTCCACTCCGGCCAAGCACATCCACCATGCTTGCATAGTGCTCAACCGTAAGTGTAACTGACCTTTCCTGGCCGAAGTATCTGAAAATGCACCTTGCTTTTTGTAACATACCAGAGCGACTACAAGCAGAAAGCAAACCAGTTAAAGTAATTCCATCAGGATCAACTCTTTGACGCAGCATTTGATTAAAGAGTGCTAGAACCCACATGCCACATCCATGCTGTGCACATCCAACAATGACGGTGTTCCAAGAGACAACACTCTTCTCATTAATCCCCTTAAACACAGAAACTGCATCACTGACATAACCACATTTACTATACATAACAACAAGAGAACCTCCCACATATCCACCACTTTCCAAACCCATCTTAACCACCTCAGCATGGATCACCTTCCCCCTCTCAAGATCCTCCAATCCGCAACAAGAATTCAAAGCACTGGTGAAAGAAGACTCATTTGGAATCACACCAATTCTCATCATTTCTCTAAACACCTCCAACGCCTCTAGATGCTTATCATTGAAACCACACCCCGTCAATAGAGCTGTCCAAACCACCACATTCTTACAAACTGCCTCACCAAAAACCCAGCACGCAGCTTCCATCTGTTTGCAACTACTATAAAACGTCACCAGAGAAGCAGATACAAATTCATCAAAACGCCAGTCACCCAGCTTGAACGCAGAGCAATGAATTTGAATCCCCACGTGAAAAGCCAGTATCTTAGCAGCAGCAGACAACCCACAAACCAAGCCAACAGAAGATGGACACACACCAGAAGCCACCATATCGCGAAAAACAACCAATGCTTGTTCACTCTCCCCATTGTGATCAAGCCCAGAAATCATACAACTCCAAGAAATCACATCCTTAGAAGGCATTAGGCGGAACAAGCGCAAAGCATCATCAACTCTACCATTACCACAATACCCATGAATCATGGCATTCCACGCAGCCACGTCCCTGTCCACAGGGTCCATTGCCCAGAACAAGGCTTCAGCCTCCTCGACAACTCCCAAGCGCAGTAACCCATCCACGAGGGTGGTCCACGACACAACGGTTCGGTGGGGCATTTCGTCGAACAGCTTCCGGGCGGTGATAATATCGCCGCAATGGAGACACCCCTTAATCATGGAGTTCCAGGAAACGACGTCCTTGAAGGGAATTTGACGAAAGAGGTGGATAGCTTCGCGGAGTCTGTGGTTGTGAGCGTAAGCATGGAGCATTATGGTGTAGAGGGAAACATGGGGAGAAGGGATTTGATCAAAAAAGGCGCGAGCTTGGTCTAAAGTTCGATTTTTGAGGTAGTGAAAGAGTATATGCTTGTGTGATTTGATGATGGTGAAAGGATTTGTAGAAGAAAAACCATTGGTGGCAGTGGTGAATGAAAAGAGCCTCAAGTTTCCAATAGCAATGCATGAAAACGTGGTCACATGAAAAATGGACTTCAAAAGAAGCATTGGGCATGAAGAATAACCAGAGTTTCAGATTTCAGCGCACCAAAGTACACTTATGAAAAATTACAAATGTTTTTTTGCTCTCACTTTGAAAACTCTTACTTCTATAATTATTGGATGACTTTAAAAATAAATATATATAATAAAAAATAAATTTAAAATTAAATGATATAAAATAATAGTATTAAGAGTGGTAATATGATTCTGTAAAAAATTGTGAATTGTTAATATATCATTACTAATATTTATTTATCTCTTTCGTTGTTTTTAAAAAAACAGTTAAATGATTTAAAAGAAATTATTTTGAAAAAAAGTTTTTAAAAATGACTTAAGAAAAGTAAAATTTGTTAAATCTTGAAGTTGAGTTTGTCCCATTGCATCATCTAAGTTTAAAAGCCATTTATAAATCACTTATCATACAAATTCATCATCACAATAATGATCATATTTACAGAAAAAAAAATCTTAAAACTTGGGCTGAATACTATCTTGAGCTGGGTACTTAATTTCTTTCCTTGATGGGAACTCTTGGCTTCTCCTCTCGGCTGGTGCTTTCGGCTGGTGCTTTCGGCTGGTGCTCTCGGTTGGTGCTCTCGGCTTCTCCTCACAACAGGTGGGGGGTACCTGCAAGTCGCTCTGATGCCAAAGTCAGAAAAGGTTTAATATTTATCAGATAAAATCACTCTTACCTCTTTCTATCTCTGAACTCCTATTTATAGAGTTTCTTTAATGGGTTTTCCCCTTTACTCTTGGGCTTTCTTTCTGCACCTTTTTTATTATTTGTGCACCCC
>Ga0123342_1005515_pt1 | contig 18264 bp, 11 predicted proteins | sample Turbeawhitnodule_FD_89960 | JGI IMG/M metagenome (GOLD analysis project Ga0123342, IMG submission 89960) | Root nodule microbial communities of legume samples collected from Mexico - Turtle bean Mexico white nodule | ecosystem: Host-associated > Plants > Roots > Nodule | place: Mexico: Nepantla...
ACTCTTAGACAACCTCTAAGCACTACCTAAGACATACTTAAAGCAAAGCAAAATACAGATGAAATGTACATATAAGTCTTCATCAAACACAATCTTGAAGGGGCAGCAACCATCTTCAACAAAAAACAAATGAGCCAGGTATGGTCAAAACAAAAAAGGAAAGACAAATTTCCTTCTATGTAGTTCTATGTACTTAGGGAAGTTACAACTATTATTCCAATTTTAGCTGTAGTGAATCTATGGAAGAGTTTCTTTCATTTTTTAATGTATGTTTTAATAACATGGCTTAGTTTATTAGGTCGAGGCCTGTGATGTCGAGGATAGGATTTACGTGAAACCAAATACTAATGGTAATGATTTTATCTTTATGTACCAGTTCTTCTTTAAGGAGCTCAACATGCTTATCCACCTTTCTCCCTTTGAATGTAGAATGCTTACTACCATGAATGTGGCTCATAGTCAACTTCATCCTAATAACTAAGATTTTTTAAAGGATTTTTAAACACTTTGTCACTATCTCTAAATTATGCTAACCATAAATAAATTTATCTATTTTTATCAGTTGAAACACGACTCTGAAGTCGATTATGTATCTTTGAATTGTGATCTACATGGTTCTATTTTCATGATTTATATTTCTTTGTTCAAAAACTTCATAAACAAGTTTTTAAAAAACTAAAATGCTCCCCTCAAGATTATGCAAAAAAGATACCTTTTTATCTTGATCATACTCACCGATTTTCTCTCAATTGGCATAGACTCAAAAAATTTAAGTAAAAGGTCAAGTACCTACTTAATGTAGAGGATATGGTAAATATGAGATTACAAAAACAAAGGTCTCCTTAGCATGCCCTTTGTTGAGGATCCTATATTCCTCTTTTTTGGGTAAGACTTCCCTAATCTCTTTTATTCCTTTGCATCTTGCTTTTGTCAACTTATAAATACTTGCTTGTCGATTTCAAAAGACCTTTACAAATAGAAGGACAATGCTAAGAAAAGGGATGATGGGTCTTCAGCCTTAGTAGTTGCTCCTTAGTCACAACAGTCGCAAATCAACTTGTTCAAATAATACCCCAAAACTCTCGCCAAGCAACACTATCATCTAACATTTCTTGGCTACCTCCTCCTCTTTAAAGCTCCCATCAACTTCTGACGGCTTTGATTTGGTATAAGGAGTAAGGAAGGCCTCTAACCCGATGTCTCTACGACTACTCCAAACTCCAACTCTATATGAATATCAACATGAAAACCAACCAAGTCAAATTTAGGGGTAGGACCTTATGATTCTGAGCTTTTAAATGTGGTGGGACCAACTAGGTATTTTGACTTTTGTGAAATAATGCTAGTGAGGCACATGACGATCACCCACTACTAGAAAGAAGTCGTGATTGGTAATGTTGATACCTGATGAACATAATTTTACACACACTTTAAAGCTTTAATCATAGATTTTTGGACTGTAATTGTGAATAAATCCATCATTTTAATTGAGATTCATCTAATTGCACTTATTTTGACCTTAACTGTTATTTTTGTTAATCTTATGTTTAAGACCCAATAGAAAATCTAATATTTCTCGGAGTAGATGATGTGACTAGATGATATTTCTACAATTCTTCCTTTCTATCAAGCTTGACAAGGGAGTTCTTCTTTTTCCACTTTTATCTTACATGCTCTTACAGTTAGGACAATGTGTCATTTAAGTGTGTGTTTCTTGGGGGGGGAGATGATTTATCTTTTGTTTTTTGTTTGATTTGTTTGAATTTGTATTTTCTTACTTTAAAACAAAAGTAAAAAATAAGTTTTTTGGGATCATCTGTAATGGCTTGCATTGTTCAAAATTCTTGGAAATTTTTGGTTTCTTGATCTTTGTTGTGTGAGTTTAGTTAAAAACTGATAAATAAGTTGGTTATGAGAAATTCTTGGTTGAATCTTTTGTGATAGACTATCCTTAGTGAGTTTTTTAGTCTTGTTGATGATACATCTGATAGACCGTCTAATGCTTCTTTTTATTGTGTTTTCACATATGTTTGTTTATACTCTAGAACTTACATGAATTGATATCATTAAGGTATTCTTTGTTTAATTTAAGTCACTATCCAAATTAGTCCACCCTTCATTATAATCCACTTTTTAGACCTTTTAAGCCTATATCTTTTTTCTTGTTTTTAACCCTCATTATAAGCCTTGAAACAAAGAAACCATGTTTGTCCCTACCAAAAAAAATAAAGGAACTTTAAAATTAGTTTGGGAATAGATTCTCGAATAAGTGTGGGGGTGTACCTAATTGTCATAAGTTTACCTCCTCAGCATTAAAAAAAAGGAATAAAACAATAAAAATCATAAGAGTGGTTATCTTATACATTAGTTACTGCATGAGAAAACTAATAAAAAAAATTATATCTTGAAATAAAGAATGAAGTGGAATTGTCATGATACTTACACTTGTTTTCATACCTATCCTTCATTGATCCTTTGTTTTTCTATGGTTTTTAGGAATCTTTTGTCCATTTTACTTACCTTTACCTTGTTCTTATTACATTCCTTATGAAGTCCGCTTGATTTCTGATTGCACTTTTTTCACTTGTTGTGAATAGTAGAGTTTTGCTAAGCATATGATATTATTTGTCTGCATGAGTGTTGGGTGTAAATACAAACCTAAACACTTGAGAGTTGGAGAGCGTTTAGTGAAAGTTCTGTCCTTGTTGATTCATCCTTTGATTTCACTTTCTTGCTTGTGTATTAAAATATAGGAATATCCATTCACAGTTGTCTTGCTTCTTTGATTTCTTGAAATTATATCATGCTAGCTATTATGCGTTCTTAGAATTTAATGTGATTTTTTGTCATTTAAGTGCATTGTATTCCTTTGGTTTATTGTGAATCCATATAATGTTTTGCTCAAGAGAGTAAAATGATAAGTATGGGGGTATTTGATGAGCATAATTTTACTCACACTTTAAAGCTTTAATCATAGATTCTTGGATGTAATCATGAATAAATTCATTGTTTTGGTTGAGATTCATCTAATTGGATTTAATTTTACCTTAACTATTATTTCTATTAATCTTGTGTTTTAGAGATAGTAGATAGTCTAATATTTCTCAAAGTAGACGGTCAGACTAGACAGTCTAGTGGTTTAGATGGATAGGCAGTCTGAAAGAAGTGTCTACGATTATAAGTGGGTCAAATCACGAAAAGTCTAAGTTGTTTCTCTCAATCAAGACAAGAAACAAAATATAAGTAGAAAAAATAAGATAATAAAATCTACAATATCTCAGAAATAGAATTGAAAGAAAATCATTCGTGAATATATGAAGAATTAGATTCCACGATTAAATAGGAAACAAAATCCAAAATTTTTTGAAAGATGAAAATTGAGAAACTATGAACAATATTTGAACCAAAATACAATTTGGAGATCCTTGGAGCAAAGAAACCTATAAAAAGATGCAAGCTTCAGGGAGAAAGGATAAATCTTTACAATGCGTTTGAGAAAAAGAGTTTTCTTATAGTTTCCTTTATTTTCTTCTTTGTAATTCCTTCATTTTGCCACCACATGGAAGACTAAACTCATTTGAATTGATTATCTTATAATTTCACAATGAATTACGAGCTTCTGTGAAATTAAAATTTTATCCTTCAATATTTGACTGTGCTAAAACCTGATTTTAGTTGTTGTTTGGGAAATTATTTTTGACACATATTGATAATTAAATTTTTCCTTTAATTAAAATCTTGCTTATTTATTTGAACAATCTCTTAGGTGCATGATTCAAGATGTAGAATATTAAAAACCTTATGAGTATACGCATGAAGACGTCTATGGTATTGAATAAATTAGTGAACATATGTTTCCTTAAATAGATTCAATTTTATTTGGGTGATGCATCTTTGGCCAATTCAATTCTGTTTAGATAACTGGATGAATGATATATTTATCAACTGATGAAACATTTATTGCTAAAAAAGCTTGAGAGTCAACATGCTTTCTTTCACTATTTTTTATCATCTACTTTATTTTTTGCAAAACAAACTCAATCCCCCTTTACTTTATTGTTATTTCTAATCATTTTGATTGCGGAAAAGTTTTGAATACTCTCTTAAATGGATTTATTATTGGATTCATTAGGAAATTACTTAGGGTTATGTTGACCACATCCATACTATCATCTCTTTGGTATGAAACAATCTAGCACTATGCTAGACAGTCTTTGCTGAATATAATTTTAATTTGATTACCAAAACGACAATTATCAATACCCATTCACACCTTCACAAATTTTACCCTTTCATAGTTTGTACATGGTTCCTACCCCTAAAACTAGTACCCTTTCACACCTTCTACATAGCCTATAAAGATACATCTCTCAGCCCGTGTCGGTAGTTTTCCTTTCTTGACGTGTGAAAGAACCAAACAACCTCAGATTCTCATAATCTGCATGTCTCACACTCCATACTTTCATAGGAGTCTTACAATTTAGAGCAAATGGTGGACTCATGTTTATCAAGTAGATGATTGTGTTTGCAACTTCCCCTTAGAAGGTCGTAGGTAATCCAACCCTTAGCAGCATACATCTAACCCTTTCCAAAATGCTTTTGTTCATCCTCTCAATCAACCCATTTTGTTGTGGTGTATATGCAACCATCTTATGTCTCTTTATACCTTCTGTTTTTCAAAACTCATTGAACTCCTCTTAAGCAAACTCCATCCAATTATTTGTCCTCAACACCTTCAAGTTGCTTACTAACTGTTTGCCTTATTCACACACACACGCATTAACATTCCTGGTTCGTAAGCAATCTAACTTCGAGGAAGATGCTTAGGATTTTCTATTTCGAAATTAGGGGGCAATTTTGGTATTTAGGTTTTGGAATCAATTTTTTAGGTTTCAGAATTAGAGAATAAGTTCATGGAGTCTTTGAGGTGTTCAACTTAGTGAATTTAGTGACAAGGTGTTCAACTTAGTTAAATAAAATGTTATTTAACACACCCACACGATAAAAAAAAAATGTTATCTAAAATGTTAGTTAAAGCACTCGTGTTTTAAAAAAACATTTCCTAAAATGTTATTTAAAGCACCCACAGTTTTACAAACGTTGTCTAAAGTACTCACATTTTAATAACTCTGTTTGTGTTCTATAAAATGTTTCTTAAAATAAATAGGGAACATTTGTTTCATATATTTTTAGTCAAAGGCAAATAAATCTGACTATATAGGCAACATTAAAAAAATCATTGCTTATACCTATTCTAGGAAACACTTTTTTTACTGTTGACATGACAGTGTGGCTTAAAGTGACAAATGGTGTAGTGTTGGTCCCCTACTATTTACTCACCATGGTGTGCCACTCCTTAAAGAATTGAAAAGTTTTAGTCTTACATTTGAAGATATAGATCCACATCTTCCTTAACTAATTGTCTATGATGGTGAGGAAATAAGACCCTCCACAATGAGTTTGATCATTCATTGGGAACCACAAACTTGCATGAGCATACTCGAAAAGTGTACTGGACACATGCTTACTAGTCTCAAATTTCAATTTATGAGACTTTCCTAGTACATGGAGATCATAAAACTCCAGCCCCTCCATCTTATCACCTCCTATTAGGTTCTGCTTCTACAACCATAGCCTTCTCACTTACGTGTCCCATCCTCATATGTCACAACTTTGTTTTATCACCGCCTCACTTAAAATAGACGCATGCACGATCACTATTGAATCGTCTAGAATGTACATGCCATTCTTCTTCTCCCTAGCAATTGTAGACGCTCCCCTTATAATCTTTACCATCCATTTTTCAATCTTGGTTGTGAAACCAATTTGATCAAACATGTTGATGGACAAAACATTCTTCTTCAACTCAGGAACATACCTAATCTCTTACTGCAAAATCTCCTAGTCCTTAAAAATCTCTAATCTGATAGACCTCATACCTTGCATTCTACAACCTTTATTGTTCTCAAGAAGAACCACTATTATCTTTTAATTCCAATGTCTTAAAGAATTTCATTACTAGACATGTGTGAAATGTGCAGCTTGAGTCCATGACCCAACTCCTTTATGTATCAGAGGCATGCACCATCAACACTCAAACATAATCATAGCTATCAGACACTACAACAACATCAATAAACTACTTCTTGAAATGGGGTTTCTTTTCTTTCCCATTTCTCTTTTTGTTTGAACAACTTGCCTTGAACTGACTCTTCTTGTGACAATTGTAAAAATCAACTTATGTCTTATCGTTTGAAGAGAATTGTCTCATTTTCTTCCCCTCAAACTTCTTCTCTTTCTTCCCTTTCAATTTGGACACGTTCAAACTAGCCCATTCCCCCCTTAGACTCCTGAAACTTTAGAAGCTTATTCTTCCTTATAGAGGTTTGAACCTCCTCTAGAGTAATGGTCTGCTCCTTCTTGAAAAGAGTACATATTTAAAGTATTCATACGTCTTAGGTAAGACATTAATGAAAAGTAAAACCTTATCCTCATCCTCCATCTTCACATCAATATAATTCAGGTTGTCCAAGATCTTGTTGACATTTGCTAGCTATTCCACCACGTTCTTGATTTGGTCATCCTAAACGAATATATATAGACCTCATACAAAGGAATAATAGAAAACCGTTTAAAACAAAATTGTGAAAACAATTATAACAAACACGTAAGATTTATAATAGTTGATGACCATCAGAAGGTTTAACCATCTGATTAAACTTTTTAGCAGATGATTTGTTGTACATAACTTAGATTCAAGCATTACATCAGAGTTACGAATACAAAAGGGACGAGAAGGATACTAAACTTATACCAAGCAAAGATACTAAACTCTAAACGTTGTACCAAAAACGCCTAATGACAATATTATAGTTATAAGTATTATGATATATTTTATTATTTATTTTATGAAACTGTAATATTTTAAAGAATTAAAATTATTAAAAAATAAAATTTAAGTTATTAAAAGTTGGAATGTACCAACACTCACCAAAGCTCGCCCAAACTCGCCTAAGCTAGATGTCCCAGGCGAGATTACTCTAGTGATGGTGGGCCTTTTTTCGTGTAACTCGCTCAAATGAGTCCAATAACGCCCAAGAAAGAACTCACATCAGAAGGACCTCAGCAGAAGAAGAATTGCACATAGGTAAGAGCATGAGATGTTCTTTCTTTTGGTCTTTTTACAAGACAAGTTTATGTAAATAATTTTGGCTCACTTTGGGGGTTCTAAATAGAAGAATAAACTAGCGTAGGGTGTACTTAGTAAATTGGGTTTGTGCCAAACCCACCTTTCATGACATGTGCACCTAGGTTTAGGGTTTCTTTGACCTACCTTCTATAAGGTTTCTCACAAATGGCATCCCTACCCCTCTCACTCTTACTCCCCAAGTCATTCTCTCCTATATAAAGGGTGTCTTGCCTCATATATTTTTATACATTGAATTTTGAAAGTAAAGAAAATCTGTTAGAGTGTTTAGTGAGCTGAGTATCATATTATCTTTGGGTCTTATCTTGAGTGCAGAACACCTCAAAGTGGCGGCTCTTCACTACTCATCATGGAGTATCCCCTCCTCCAAGTGGCGTGACAACTTCTCACCATCCATAAGCTTTCTCTTATCTCTTCATCTTTTCTTTTCTTCACATGAACCATTTCCATTCCCTCTTATGAATCTATGTTCTTCTTTTTCCCTTTTCGGTTTCTATATTGTTTTCCTTTCCATTTATGCTCTTTAATTCTTGCACCTCATCATCATTATCACCCTATATTGTATTTTTTCTCTTTGCCCTCTAGAATTGAACCTTCACACTTACTTAACCACATGGTTAAGTTCGTGTCCGGTGGGAATCTTCTTTGGGTTTCTCACCATAATTGCTAATTGAAAAAAATCCTAAACAAAGTGCAACCTATAAAATGTGCAATCCTAAAATGAACTCACATCAGTATTCGTATTATAGCTTCCAAAGCAAGCTCAAAATTCTCCTTCGTTTTCTAACATTGTACCTCAAATACGTAACTAATTTGTTTCTCTTGTATTAAATCTCAAATAAAGAGGCAAATAACTATAGGTTGATAAACATTCATTACCCTAAGAAGATGAATAAGGTTGATGCAATCCAAGTTCTTGATTGTTGATTGGAGTGGAAAGAGGCAACGGAAGGCTTTGGAAATGGAGGAGAACTGTGAGGTAATGATGAGGCTAGGGTTTTGGTAATGATGAATGTTATGAAGGGGAAAAAGGTGTTGCCAACCTTCCAAAGTTCATTAGGCCTTCTAGGCTAAGTAGCAAAGAGATATTTGGGAGAGAATGGATTCTTAATTCATAATACTTCATTCAATATATGTCAAATTTGAATATAAAAAGTTGTGAGGGTACTTATAGATGAAAAGGATGAGAGTAGTTTGCTTTTTAAGCTACCATAACCCTAGTTAAGCAAGTTTAACTATGCCGAGGTTTGATGGCTTAAGGAGAGGTGTATATGTCCTCTTAAGATGCTCTAGAGATCCTTGCTTGTGTGACAAGTGAGGGTATTCTAGAATGACTTTAATTCATCTACAAAATACTCTTGAAAGTATTAAAATTACAAGTCATGTATATGTCCATTCTACTATTTATACAGATAGTTCTTCTGTCTTTATTCATGTGAATGGTGGATTTGATGGTCTGCCATAATGTCCCCCCTTCAAAAGGATCTTTCTTCAGATGCGATTGATGGTCCCAACTTTTGTGTAGAAAAGACACTAGTTATGTTCCTCCTGGCTCATGAATCCACTTGAAAAGAACAAAAAGAAAAATAAGCAGACAACAAAAAAGAAGTGGCGCCATAACATATATTGTGTGGCGTACAAAATATTTGTGGAAGAAATAGAAAAAGGATGTAAAGGAAAAGTACCTGGAACTATCGATGAAGTAATAAGACACTAAGGTTTTAAAGGCATAGCAGAAGAAAGAGGAGCAGTGGGTACCTGAATGTCTAAGATTTTCTCCTTTTCTATTTTCTTTTTGAATTTGATAGTGTCCACTCGAATTCCTCAGGAGTAAGGAGATACAAAGTATATTTATGGTTATTTTGGTGAATAATAAGTTTATCAGTATACCCTTCATGGATAGTATTGTTGTCAAACTGCCAAAGACAACCAAGGATAATGTAACCGATGTCCATAAGAATAACATCGCACAAAATCTTATCAATATATTTACCAATCCAAGAAGTAGGGAGAAGGATGGGGTTGAGTGGGTAAAGAAATTTTATTAACCAACTGAGTACTACAACAGTTACAACAAGAATCACTATCAACTATCAAAGAACAGCTATGGCCAAGAATTTGACAGCGAGTATTTAAGAGGTTCTTGCGTTGCGAGCTGGTGAGTTCTAAAGGTTGAGTATGGAGTAGACGTTGGAAAATGAAAAGTTCCTCTGTATAAGGATCACATTCCTCATCAGAAGTGGGTACATCCTCGGGGTCGAAAGTAGAAGGAGATTGAGTATTTGTAGGATGTTCAAGATTCTTCATCACCAAAACTTTATTTTGTGGACATTCATATGAGTAATATCCTTTTTCTAGACATTTAAAGCATTGAACCGTTTTGGGCTTATTTTCCTTGGAAGAAGAAGTAGGAAGAGGTTTCTCTTTAGACTTATTGGAAAAAAGATCTTTGTCTTTGGGATGAAATCGAGGAGGCTCAAAATTATCCTTTCGAAAATCTTTAGGTAGAGTGGAGGAAGAAGGAAATGAAAATGCACAAGGGAATAATGATCTATTTTATAGAATGACAATTATAAATGTCATATTTTTAATACGAAATGTGACAATTATTAAAGTGTCGAATTATACAGTTAATTATGGCAGTTTTTAATAACCGTCATATTAAAATCGTCATTGTTTACACAATTTTGTGTAGTGTGACTAAATTTATTAGACCAAGGCTTGTAATGTTGAGGATAAAGTTTACATGAAAGCATATACTATAATGGTAAGGATTTTTTTCTTTATGTACACGCTCTTCTTTAAGGAGCTCAATGTACTTTTCCACCTTTCTCCTTTTAAACGTATGATGCTTACTACAATGAATATGAGTCTTAGTCAACTCCATCCTAATAACTAATTAAAGGCTTGTTAAATACTTCACTTTCTCTAAATCATGTTGACCATAAATTAGTTATGTATATTTATCAGTTAAAACATGACTCCAAAGTTGGTTGGGTATCTTTTTGAATTGTGTTCAACACAGTTCACTTTTCACAATTCATACTTCTTCGTTCAAAAACTTCATAAACAAGCTTTTCAAACACTTGTTGAATGAGGGACATGGTGCAACAAGGGGATGTGCATGCTTCAAAATGCAATGCAAAACACTTTTGTTTTGTTTTGTTTTCTTTTTGTGGATAACGATTTTATGATGTCTAATTTTATAATTAGGCTTGGTGAAATGAATGTTAATTATCACCAAAATGGGGTTGGAAGGGTCTTTGTAGGAAAATCTGGCTATAATATACTATATTCAGCATTGAAATTTTGTGTATAAGGATTGGAGTACGCCTTTTAGCTCATTTTGTTTTATATAACTTGTTTGCTGATAAAAGAAAAATCAGACTTAATGAACATAAGAAAAGCAAATCACTTTAGAAAGGTATATATATTCTCATGTTACCCAAATAATACATACACAACCAAACTAATATAGAATCTCAAGTAGACAGGTGGCCAATAGTTTATGTAAAACTACATGTTTTCATCAAAATATGTTGGCCTTACAAACACATATAGACATAGCTAGATGATATCAACTAACTTGAATGTCTTATTAGGTCCTTTAACATTTGGTAATATCATACTATTGGATAACAAGTTAACATGCACCAAACTTATAGCTCATAGCTTGAGATATTGATCTAGTCAATAGAGGGCCCTTTCATCTCATCTGAAAAAAGTTAGCACATATAATCAATAAAAACTAATAGTGAAGTATAAATTCCAAGAACAGAGTTATCCAACTATAATAACTATAATGTAATCATTCATGTCCTTCCTTTTGAAAACATAAAGCAAATCATTCATAGAAAAATGAATCATAAGAGTAAGCTTCATCACACCAACATAATTTTATGGCACCTTCTTATAACAATTTGTTGTAAACTTATTAAATCGATAATATGGCACATAAACAACTTCATTCATTTTGAACTAATCTCATATTCATTTGTGAAACTCAATAAATCATTAAACTCATTATATAAAAAAAAAAGAAAAAAGCATTCTACTAGTATACTTTTTATAGAACAAGAAGAATCAACATTTTTGCTACAGGATAAAAAAATATAGGAATATAGGGACTAACAAAGAAGAAAAATCCTTTTAATTGGTAAAAAATTTACATTGTCACCACACAGGACTTAATATTTATTAATATTTAGTTACATTTATTGTTTATTTCTATTCTAAAGATGTAAATGCATACAAAATTCTTTAAGAGAGTAATTTTATGACATACTTGATTATAAAACATTGATAATGGATTTTACAACTCATAAAGCCAAATGTTGCACATGAAAATGATGAGTAGTAGCATGTAATTATAAAAGATACACAACTCTAAGTAAGATGCACATGAAAACGAAATTCAATCTCCATCTCAAAAAGTATAAAGAAGGAAATAAATCCACAAAGATGTAAAGACTTTAGTATAGTGTATCTGAAATTACTTACCTTGAGTTGAATCTTTTTCATATAACCATGTGAGAAACTGAAAAGGATAGAAATAAATGTTTCGCATTATTATGTTGCTTGAGTCCATGGGGAACCAGAGAAGAGTGTACAGTAACAAAAGCATGAGAATGAAGATCACACACAAAATCAAAATAGTAGTAGCCAGCCAACTAAGATCGCTTATAACCAGGTGGACACCAGCCAAGAATGCCACTGATAGGGTTGCAAGAGTTATTCCTAAAAGGGGTATTGCCACCTTAAGGGCCAAAAGAGCCAAAGTTATATCTCCCAATTGAGCCCAAATGAGTATGATAGTAACACTAATGCCACCATACATGGATGTTGTGATGCAAAAAATAAATGGTTTAAACAACATGTGATTCAGCATAACAGCCATGCCTTGTTGTCCTGGAGTAGAACTATTATTTCCACCAGGCAAAGTAAAACCTGCAGCAAATGCTACTGTAGTTATAAGGGTTGAAACCACCATAAGGGTGTCGATTCTGTCTTTATAAAAATCCATCTTTTTGGCTTCTGGTTTGCGAGGACGAGGGATCTTGATAGAGTATGACCCTCTTTTAGCATTTTGTATACCAGCAGATTTTAGTTGACACCATGTTAGCCGCTGCATATACAAGTTTGTGTTACAAATTCAACAAGACATAAGTAGTCTAAGTGTGTAAGGAGAGCATTGATAATGCTGCTATTTTTTGTGCATGAAATTTACCACAAATTTAGAAATAAAGAAAAAGTGAGGGAAAATGAGAAATAACACAAAAGTCATTCCTTGAACATAATCATCTAAGATTAACTTTGATCAATTAAGAACTCAATTGAACATATATTCTCGTAGTAATCACTATAAATTAAAAAAGCATATTTAAATATTGGAATTTTGAGTAAGCACAATATTTTATATATACTTACCTGTGGGAACGGTGGATTATTTTCTTGTTTAAATTGCTCAAAAGCATCGAGAGCTGTTTGGTTGTTGTTGTTAAGGCAATGGAGATCCACTCTTGTGTCCCATGTCAAGGCTTGCACAATTTTTGGACGATAGTGTGAGGCAGCCAAATGCAACGGAGTGTTTCCATCACAATCCTTACCATTTATCATATCTTTAACTTCATCATTTGCATCTTGCAAGAAGTACCTTACCACATTAAACTCTCCCATTATAGCTGCAATGTGTACAATATTTCGACCTTTGTTATCAACTATTTCTCTGGGATCTGGACAGTTTTCAAGCAATTTCTTTAGCACTTTTATATGTCCAAATGCAGAAGCCAGATGAAGAGGAAAAATGCCATCCTTGTCTCTTTCCATATTGCAGGTATGACAATTTTGAAGCAAGTACTCAACACCATGTAGGTAACCTATAGATGCTGCATAGTGAAGAGCATTTCTTCCTATCGTATCCTTTTTATGAATCCATTCTTTCTTTTTCTTTACTATTTTCTCTAAAATACCTGCCATATTTTATGAATAACCAATTACAAGTAGAATCTCAATGACAATATCGAATGCATGGATTATTCAAAGAAAAAAAGAAATATTGAAAATAAAAACATGTCCAATAAATAAATAATGCTAATAAACAAATTAACCAGTTACATTATATCTTCTCATGAGCTCATCCCATTTGATGATTTTCTAAAGGAAATAAAAAGTAACATAGCATACAAAGTTTTCTCTTTCTGTTCACTTGATGTAAGTAGAAAATTTTGAAAATGAAAGAATTTAATTTTTCCTTTTAAAATAAATTGCAATCAAGCAATGAATTTTTTTAATCAATTCTGTAAAACATTTTTCTAATTGAATCTTTAAACTTGTATTTATTGTTAATTAAGTATTTTAGTCTAATTTTCTTACAGAAAAGTAACTACAAATATCTAAATAGTCTATAAATATGATATTGACATGTTTGCATATATGTAATGAAGATTCTCACTTTTTAATGTCCTCGTTTTCAACTTGTTATTCTCTATCAGAAGTAGATGTTTACAATCGTAATAACAGTTAAACAAAATGTCCAATTAATAGACAGCTAAAAGTTGAGTCATCTAATTAAAAACCTGTATATATACCTAAAATTGAAAATGATCAAATAATTCAAGATCATCCCTGTTAATATTTTATTAAAATTTGATTACTCCATCTACAAAAAAGGACATCTACAAAAAAGGAAGTAGAGAGATAGTGTTCAGATCTCCAATAGTTACCATTCTGTTAATAAATTAATTAGTGAATGATAAGAGAAAATTTATAATTATAGAAAAAAAAAATACCTTTGTTTTGTTTCAAGATTGCCACAATGAGTGGTGTTTGAGCTCGGTCATTTTGTAAGAAGGTCCTGATGCTTCTAGTTTTTCGCATTTTAATATCCAGATCGGCTGAGGCTGAAGTTGTATGTTTTTTTCAGTCAAGAGTGTAAAAGCTTTTACACTAACCCACCAATTCAAAACCTTCTTATCATAACTTAAGTAAATATTATAACAATAAAAAACTTACTATACATAACATTTTATGATTAGATAACACTTTCATAACTATGATAAAAAAAACTGTCTAAACATATTATAACAAATATTTTATACATTGACAATTTATATATTACAGTCATAATAAAATTATTATAACAATTTTTCATCTGACATGCAAAATGCAGAGTGTTTATATCACCATCAAAATCATAATAAAAAATTCTATAAAACTTTTATTAAAAAAATCATATTTACCCTAATTAATTTAATTTTAAACTATTTTTTTTAAAAGGAACTTATAAAAAAAATCTCTGTAAATGCATATACCTCCAAAAGGTGTGGGCAAATTTGAACTACCGTTTCCACACTTTTATTGTTTCCATAGTGTTCTTACCTTTCCAATTTTCAAATGGGTTGTCGTATACAACGGTTTTATATTTCTCGTCGCGTACACGGAAATAATTCTCTGTAATGCAACCATAAAGTCAATAAGATAATTTTAAAAATAATATATAAATAGGACAATAAATATAAGTTTAAATTTGGATAAAAAAATTGGAGAGAGTGAGATTTGAAAAAAATAAGAAAATTAAAAAACAAGGTCATTTTATTTTCTTTCGAAAAGGCTTATTAAAAAGTTCCTTAAATTAGAGAAAATAAGTAGTAGGAGGAAGTTGAAAGGAATGTAGCAACTTTGTACCTAGAACTGGAACTACTCTTGTCAATACATCATCAACAATGTCCTCGTACCCTTTCTCAAATGCAAAGTGCAAAACTGATTTGCCTTCTTTGTTTGTCCCAAGAAACACATCTTCCTCAATCCAACACTCCCTGAAGCCTGGTGAAGAATCTAGAATCTTCATTACATCTTTGTGACCATTCAACAAGGCCTCGTGAAACAAAGTGTTTCTTAGGTTGTTGGTTGTAAGGATTGCCCATCTTGATTGCTGATCTACAAGTGCAGCCACCAACTTGTGAAGAGTAGAGACCTTGCCAGCTCTTGCAGCAACATGCAGTGGGGTGTCACCATTTCTATTTTTTGCTGTCAAAACCTCTGCTCCACCAATTTCAACTATTCTTTCCACACACCTATCATTTCCATAGAGAGCTGCTATATGCAGCACCGTGTTCCCCTTAGGGCTCTCTTGCTTTAAACTCTGGTCATCTATTTCTCTCCAAGATTCAGCCTTATTTTGTTTTATTGAATCGTATGTTCTCTTTGGCAACAAACACCAACCATGTGCCTTAACTTCATCACTGCGTTCTTCTGAGCTTTCAATTCTGTTTTCTTCAATCACATTGCTTGAAGCCTGTTCTCCTTCCTTGAGGTTATTTTCCAAGTCATCATTCTTCATACTCATCTCCTCTCCACCAGGAAAATCCACCATGCTTCCACCTACTTCTTTTTCTGTCTCTAAAAATACCAAAACTACAAAGATCAATCTATTCATTTTAAAGAATAATTAAAATAAATAAATCAAAATATAAACAAGACAGAAAATTCTCAACTTCTAAAGTACCTTCTTATTCCACTACACTAGAACCTTCCCTCTCTTCAAAGCTCAAAGGTTTTAGCAGTAACTGTACTGTAATATACACAGACACAGCTTTTATATAGAATCCTATGAGAGAAGTGCAAATTTATGAAACAGGAATAAGCATTAGCTGTCTCGCGATTAGCTCGGTCACTGACCTGTCAAGTGTCCTCCTCAATGCCATCTAGGGTGACCCACCTGACAGATAAAGATACTTTGATAGTGTTTTAAGAAACTAGTTTTTGATAACGAGTTTAATATTTATTAATAAAAATAAATTTTATATCATATTAAAAAAAGACTAATTTTATATATTATATTCAAATTAAAATAACAATGACAATATTACATAGTAATAAATAAAAAGTATTATAAAATTGTATATATTAATTATTTTTATTTGTAGAATAAACTTGTATATATCATAATTAACACAAAAATTACTCAAATCCCTAATACACAGCTATATAAGTTTACTATATCATATCTTAGCCAATTCTTTTATGTAAGAAAAGTCTCATATCATTAAAAAAATATTTATTTACATATCGGATTAGTTTGTAAAATTAGCCTCACATACAAATATTTATATACAAATTTATATCAGTATATAAATAGATATTATATATGGATTTTTTTTATGCAAGTAAAATGTGATTACATACGAATTTGATTAGTGTTCAACTTTGATGTCATGAAGCGACAATAATTACATATGGATTATATTTGTATATAAAGTATTACATACAGAATTAAAACAAATTAAGTGTTTTTCATATACGTGAAAGAAACTCTTTTTTATCAACAAAGAATAAATAAAATAAAATGGGACATTTTAAGGGTGTCCCAACCCTTATACAGACACTTCAGGGATGTTCTAACCCTTATACACAAAATAGCCAAAGTCAATCTACTCAATACCTGACCATACAGATTCTACAACTTTCAATCCAAATCTCAAAGAAAAGGAATGACAAACTATCACATCAGTCAACACTTGTTATTCTAACCAGGTTCATACAGTACAGTGAGTCTTTAGTTTAAAGAAGCTTCTTATATTTCAAAACACAAAGTCGTGAACCCTAGTATGTGAAATCGAATTCCATTATTAAATCGAAACCCATTCTGAAATTGAAATACAACCTTGTTCTCAAAGTCATTGCCCAAATCGAAATCTAAACTTTGTTCCGAAATTGAAACTCGTTGTCCAAATCAAATCCCTAATAGAAATCAAAATGAGGAGTTCTGATATCAAAATCCAACCTTGATAGTTCTGAAATTGAATCGAATAGAACTCTGAAATCCTCGTTCTCTAGTTCCAAAATCTACAATCTTGAGTTCAAAAATCGAATCTGAAATATTCAATCAAGAGATCTCCTTACCCAAATTGTTATCAAAGCTCCATTCGTGTGGAATGCATCGGATTAATTAGCCCTTGTGGTGGTCTGAAATAGTGACATGTGAAAACGAACTTAATATTTATAAATAATAAAAAATTAATATCATATTAAAAAAAAATTATATATCATATTCAAATTAAAATAACAATCAAAATATTATAAAGTAAGTAATAAAAGAATATTATAAAATTGTATATACTAATTATCTTTATTAGTATAATAAACTTATATATATCATAATCAACACAAAAAGGACTCAAATCCTTCTTACAGAAAGTTATATAAGTTTACTATATCATATGTTAGCCAATTTTTTCATAAGAAAAATCTCATTTAATCTTGATTTTTTTTTAATGAAAATTTATATTTTCCACACTACAAGAAAAAAAGTTTTAGTGGAGATTAATATAATCTTAGGAATTTATTTAATTAATGGAGGTTTTTTAATCTTCGTTGTTAAAGCTTATTCTAAAACCTCAGCAAAATAATGGAAGTTTTTTTAACATTCGTTAAATTTCAAAAGTTTATTTTAAAATCTCAACAAAATAACGAAGGTTTTTTAACTTTCATTAAATTCCGAAGGTTTATTCTAAAACCTCAGCAAAATAATAGAGGTTTTTTTAACCTTCTTTAAATTCCAAAGATTTATTCTAAAACCTTAGAAAAATAACAGAGGATTTTTTAAGTTTCAGTAAGTCCCAAAGGTTTATTCTACAACCTCAACAAATTAACGGAAGTCTTTTTAACCTTTGTTAAGTTTCAAAGGTTTATTCTAAAATCTCGACAAAATAACGATGATTTTTTTAACCTTCGTTAAATTACAAAGATTTTATTGTAAAACCTCAATAAAACACTTCAAACTTCAATAAATAAATTTAATTAAATCTATTTATAAATAAATAATTAAAAATTATATAATTTGAATATATTTTATAACTAAATTCTCTAAAATTTTGAAAGTGTAACTTTACATTACAAATAAGTTTTCTAAAGTTTCAAAAATTTATTTTGAAAACTCTGTAAGAATATTATGTGGCACCTCACGATTATTTATCTTATTAATTGATCAATTACCATAATTATCCTATTATATTATTGGTAATTACTTGATGGACGTAATTACTATTACCATAAATAAT
>Ga0123342_1005516_pt1 | contig 18264 bp, 16 predicted proteins | sample Turbeawhitnodule_FD_89960 | JGI IMG/M metagenome (GOLD analysis project Ga0123342, IMG submission 89960) | Root nodule microbial communities of legume samples collected from Mexico - Turtle bean Mexico white nodule | ecosystem: Host-associated > Plants > Roots > Nodule | place: Mexico: Nepantla...
CAGGCTATTTTCTTAACCCTCAAATGCATTATTGTCTTGGATTTAAAGTAGATTTGGAAGTGAAATGAGGTGTAATGGAATGTATAACTAGGATGGTGGAGGATAAGGATGAACAAACTCTCATTGATGTTCAAATTGATGGTTTCAAAAAACGAGCAAAATATTTTGGTTGTCCCTTGGCTACTAGATAAATTAATTTAAAGGCTCCAGCAGATTGGTGGGAGTTGTATGGCGATGGGTATCCTAAACTCCAAAAATTTGACATTCATGTATTGGTTTATGTTGAATGTAATGGGCTTAGCTCATAGTTTATATTATTTTGTTATTATGTTATTATTTCCATCTATAAATAAACACCCTTATGTGTATTTTACACAAGGGATATCAATCCTGTATTTATTTTCTTTAATCTTAATAGTTTAGATAAATTATTATTTTGTTATTGTTTATAACTAGGAAGGAGTTACTCCAATGTAACTAGGATGTGGTGTTTACACCTAATTATGTACTCTTTTATATATTATGAAGTTCAATTATGAATTTTGAGTGAGATTTAATGATTTTGTATATGAATATAAATTTTCATAAAATTTGTAGGATCTTACAATCTGTGCTACGATCTCTCGATGTAGGACTCATTTCTTTTTTCGATCTTGAGTAAGATCTCAATTTTGACTACCATGTTTCTAATAATTCGATACACATGTGGACCTTAGCCTAGACGTTCCTATTTGTCAAAACCATACTGCTCATTATGCATTTTAGGAAGTTTCTTATTTTATTCTTGCTATAATTTTTTTTTATTACGGGTGTATCTTGCTATTAATACTAGGATTATGCATTTAAAAAACAATCCCACAATTACAGGGATTTATTTCCTTAGAATTAGCTCACTATATTTCCTAGAGTAACTAGTAGGCTCATGTATTTATAGGTCCAATGACCTCATTATTGAAATATAGAAGAAGTATATTATTGTTTCTAAATTTGAGACTATTGCTCTAAGAAAAGGAACTAGAACATGAACCCCACAACCACTTTACCCTTTAAAAAAATTCAATCTTTAAAAAAATTTCTCCTACCCATAAAAAAATTTATCACAAACCTAAACACTACAATCATATTGTCTTATGTATCTGGAGCCTTATCTGATATGAAATGGAAACAAACCATGAATTTGGAGATGGAGGCGTTGAAGAAAAAAGGACCTAAGAACTTGTCACCTTACTAATTGAAAAAAAAAAATCAATAGGGTTTATATACAATAAAACATTAAGCTGTTAGGAGACCATTAAAAGGTATAAGAAAAAGGTTGGTGGCCAAAGGATTCACTCAAACCTTTGGAGTGGATTACTTGGAGAGTTTTGCTTTTGTTGCTAAGATTAACAAAGTCAGAGTAATATTTTCATTAATAGCAAACCATGATTAGGATATATAGATATTAGAACTAATGTAGATTTAACACTGAGAAAGAAAGAGGAACAAAAGACAAAGGCGGCTCAATAGAACTAATGTCATTTATGACACAAGTAACCTATGAATGAGATGTATGGTAATTAACACAACTTCTCTCCAATATGTTTTCGGAACAAACATATGGAAAAGAAGAGCTTTAGCTACTTCTAGGAGATGACGGTTCTTCTTTTTTGCAACATCATTTTGTTGTGGAGTGTTAGTTCATAGACAATATTATTAAGGGACAATAATTTAGAGAATTCATGATTCATATATTCATTACTATTAATGGACCTAATTCTTTTGATGTTTTTTCAAAATTGATTTCTGATAAGACAACAAAATTAAGATTTGAAATGCATTTGATTTACTTTCTATAACATATGACCAAGTGACACTGAGTATAATCGTCAAGAAAAGTAACAAACCATTTTGCACCAAAGATAGATTCTAAAACAAATTCCCAAACATCGAAGTGAATTAAATCAAAAGGGAAATTACTCTTTCTATTGCTACTTGGATAACATGCACAATGGTTTTTTGACAATGGAAAAATATCACAATTGAAAGACTCACCAAACTTTTTGGTAAACAAACAAGGGAACAATGATTTAATATGGCTGAATGTGGGGTGCCCAAATCTTCTATAATGAATCTATATTTGATGTGCCCATGATTCTATATTTGATGTGGCAATTTTTCTGTTTCTAAGATTTGTACCTTGATTAGCTCATATTCATGGTTCAAACCTTGTAAGAAATACAGATTCTTCCTCTTTCAATGGTTTCATCATGTGTGGCAGCATTTCTTTCACACATCTTCAAATTTTGGTACTAATCTAGTTTGATCCACGACCCATTCAAAATTTCGTGATATTTTGATAAAAAAACTATGATTGGTATTAAACACCCTGCTTTCAATGTTCTAATAGGCAACAAAATCTTTTTTGAAAGAGAATGTTATTTAAGTCATTCCAAATTTCTTTAGTATAGGATAAAACGTATAAATCCGACTTATCTCATAAATCATGGAATGTCACATCCAGGTCAGGATCAGTACATCTTCATTATGTGGTATGATCTTCATCGTCCTTTAAGAATCCTCCAAATGTACTGACTCCTCTACAAATAATTTTCACCATCTAACCAGTAAGGACCTACCACATTTGGAAGATCACTAGAACCCATAGGAGTAAATTTTCACCTTAGCCATTGAAGAAAAAACAATAAACTACAAACAAAAAGAAGGACTTTTTTGTTAAGAGAGCAGAAAAATTATATATACTCAAGTCGGGTACAAACACAATGTCACCACCCTTTGGATGAACTCAGGGGATCTCTACAACCTTGTCTACGGTGGCGGCGACGGGTTTGTGTCACCAAAACAAGGCGCATGGACTACATATGCTAACGTTGTTGATAGGGTGTGGTGGTGACACATGGTGTTTTTGTAGGTGATGCGATTATTAGTGGTGTGATCATAGAAACAGAGCCCCGAGATCAGGAGCCCTGATAACAACTTCAATAATGAGGGAATAAAGAAATATATTATTAATTTCAATCATGCTAATTGCAATTTCAACTCCTGTATTTGTAACGATCACATTTTCTTAACGAAATAAATTCTATTGGAATGAATGTGAAGATTCTAAGGATATTTTATTCTAATTACTATGGAGATATTATGATATTTTTATCCTAACAATTCTCTATTGACAACAAAAACAAATGCATCAGCTCATAATTTTACATTATCACAAGTGACTGAAATCATCTATCTCTCAAGCACTAAACTTTACGCATTGGAAAAAAGTGAACAGAGTAGCTAAAGTCCGTCTTAGCTCACAAGTGATTGCACTTACAGGAAAAAAGACTAACTGTAAGACTTAAGAAATATTCCCTTCGCAGATTTTTCACATTTTCCCAACAAACTAACATACAAAAGTTGAAAATCAGATGAGGAGAACATATTAGTGTGCTAATGCAAAAGATTATCATGAATCACAAGATCAGAAGACCAAGAAAGAAAACACATGGAATATAATTTAACATATTAGAAGGAAATATCCTCTAAGATATCCCCCTTTTCATGATCCACTTTCAAAATCTGTCAATAATCAAAATTGCTTTATGTCACCTCATATTGAAAGAAATTAGAAACCTAAAATTAGTTTCAAGAAATCACCGAATTAACCAAAATAAACACGAGTTTCATCATCAGAAAAAGCAGAATCATGCTAGATATGTTATCAAGCTCAAACTACACAAGAAATCAAACAAAGGAAAAATCTCAATCACAAAAGCAAAAGGACACCTAAAATATTCAATGCATTGAAAAAGAAAACTGAAGCAAATGTTTATCACATTATTTCAGAATTCACCAAAAATAAAATATATACATGTGTGCTGTCATCTATAAATGTACAAGTAGACAAAGAAAAAAGGAAGAAAACTAACATTACAAAAATCAAGTTTTAACTGATGTCGCTATGGAGCACTGTTAAAAAGAGCTACCAAGGTCACTGACTAGTTCGAGGATCTGTCCTGTGCTTTAAATATTGGAGCTTGCAGCTTATGTAATTTTTGGCCATAGTGAAGCCAAATTAAAGTAGAAACAAGTATCACGATGAAAGCCCATTGCCCGATACATAAACTAAGCAAATTTTAATCAAAAGTAAGCATAACAATGCTAATTTTGTCTATAAACAAACAGAAACGAGATATTGAAGAAATGATAATAACAAATGGGAAATTGGTTCCTAATAATTGTTTAATCTAAAACAAACACAGCTTATTGAACGGCGAACGAAAACTGCAGAGCGTGCGAAAATTGCATTACTGTGAATTTTCAGCTACAAAGCATCAGTTAGATCAATTGTTGATTAAGATAATTATCTGAGTTATGAAGAATATGCCTATGTTGGTTCTGCAGTTTGGAGCAGGGCTATGTTATATTCATTTAATTTATATCCAACAAAATTTAAAACATGAAGAAGCATTGGAAGGGAGAAAAGGGTTACCTCAAAATTTAGCGTTGTGGTGAACCGATCACGTGCGCCACTGTCATCAGGTTTATGATGGAAAAGAGAGGGGAAACAAATAAGAGACCGAGAAGGGTTCCAGTGTTGTTATCTTTCTCAAAGTCTCTGTGAGCTTTGGACTATGTTTTGCTTTTAACTTTAAGGTTGTCTTTGGATCAGGGAAGGGTTTTGTTTTTTAAGGAAGTGAACTTTGAATTACAGAGTAAAGTGTAAAAAAGTGATACTATTTGGATTGAGATACTACATATATTAGTAAAGTTTATGAAAGATGGTGAATGATGAGAAGAATTTTAAATTTTTTTTAAAGGGTAAAATGTAATTTTATAAATTTATTTTTATCTATTAAAATTAATAATAATAAAATATAAATTTTTTTTGTTAAAACATATTTATAAATTTAAAAAATATAATTAAAAAAATAAATATATATTAAATGTAAATAGGTATAATTTAAAAATTATAATTAAATAAATATGTATTGAATAAATTAAATAAAAATAGTGTAAACATATATTATAAAATACAAAAATAAATCAGATCTTATAAAAAAAATTTAATATTAAAAACCCTGTAATAATGAAAAATAAAAAATATTAAAACAATAAAATATAACATAATTAACAATGGAAAATAATTTCATAAAAAATTATAATTAAATAAATTATAACTCATAAACATAATAATTATATATAAAAATATATTAATATAAACACAATAACAAATTAAATAAAAACAGAACTTCAAGTAATTTCTTAAAACATTAAACATATATTGTAAAATTGATAAATCACATCTTATATAAATAAATAAATACTATATTTTAACATTAAAAGATCTTACAATAATGAAAAATAAGAGATACTATAATAGTAGAATAAATGAGGATAAATTTAGAGATAACACATGTTCACGTAATTTTTCTCTACATCGAAGGAAAAGAATATTGACGGTTTACAGGTATATTATCTCTCCATCTTCTCCTGTAAATAATGCTAATTATGTGAAAGGAAATATCAAACACAAGTCATTTGAAAACTTAGAATTGTAGGAATAGGAGCACTTTTTTATTTAAAATAATAATAAATAACATGCGTAATATATATATATATATATATAAAGTCATTTGGAATTTAATCATATTTTTTTGGGCCTTTAAGTGTAGTATATCAAGTGTAGTATCTCAGTTTAATATCCGATATATGAATCATTAATTCACACAATATTAAATTTATCTTTTGAGGGAAAGTGTTCATTACATTAGCTTGCTATTGGGACTCTTAGGCATCGCTCTTGTCTTAGACTACTGCAAGAGCCTGGTGCATCCCATTAAGAAAGAAAAAAAAAGTCATTTGGAATTGTAGGAATAGGAGCATTTTTTTTTTACCCCTTGAAACGCACGAAATTTATTTTTAAAATATACTATATTTATTATAGAATTTGGTTTGATCAAAATATAAGGATTTAAAATAATAATAAATAACATGCATAACATATATATATATAGATTTATTATTATATAATTTTAGAATAATAATAAATGTACTGATTGGTATCGAACGAGTCAGTCACTCGGTCTCGGTGGCTGATTGACCGTGTCAAAACACATTTAAGGCACTTAATAAATAGCAACAATGACAGTTATGAAAAAAATTTATGAGTCGTGATCATGTCTCACTTAATGCGGTGACATCTCCGAGAAATCAGTTAAACACAAATATACAGATATACCAATACATCTCATTATAAATCAGAGACCATGCTACACATCAGTTAACAACTGATATTTGATAGATTCAGCCCATGACAATAAGGGCTCATGACTAAACACTATAAATAAACTTTGTACAGAGGTGTAAGGTACGCTTTAATCAGTTTTACAAATATACATTCTTTAGACATAGTACTTACTTGATCGTCAGAGTACCTTTTTCAGGTCAACCCCGACCAAGCACCAACAATAAAAGAAGGAGACTTAAAGGAAGGAACGAGGAGGCAACCGACACGTCAGTAATTGTACAACCAGTTTTAAGTACTATCTAGGTCCACTTTGCATATACAAATACAATTGGCGCCCACCGTGAGGCCGAGATAGGATTCAAAACCAGCCAAGCAACAATGGTGTCAACAAGCAATGCAATCAACAACGATCAGATCACTAAAGAGCATATCGCCATGTTTCAAACACTCAAAACACAAATGGAGGAGATGTGCCAAAACTGCATCGAAGATCAACGGAGGAATGAAGAAGAAGTGATCCTTCTCAAGGAGCAGAACAAAGATTTGAAACAACAACTCGACGGATTCGATCAAGGAGAACAATCTTGATCGGGCAACCACACTCACAACCAAGAGAAACCAGCGACTGCTAGGACGCAAACTCAGCAGGCGTCCCAACAAACCGAACAGGCTCGTGCGATTGATGACGATAATGATCCAAAAGGACATCCTTTTATTGATGAGATCATGGAGGCACAACTCCCCTCCAATTGGAAGGGACTCGGTATCAAACTCTAAGATGGTTCTACAGATCCGAACGAGCATATGAATGTTTACAAGACCCAGATGAATCTCTACACCACAAATAAGACGGTATGGTGTAAGGTCTTTCCCACTTCTCTCCAAGAGGGGGCACACAATTAGTTTACCCAACTCCCACCAAACTCAGGACAGTTTTAAAACTCGTTTGGTAAAGTTCAACACCTAGTACGCAACGAGACGATCACACCATATGTCATCCATACCTCTCCACAACACCGGGCAGGAGATTAGGGAACCCTTACGTACATTCATGGAGAGGTTTAACAAACTCTCTCTAAGAATCAGAAACCTCATGCCGGAGATAGCCATGCATCACTTGAACTCGACTCTCCGACCTAGCCAGTTCACTGATAGTTTGATAAAGAAACCAGCCAAGAATCTTGACGAACTGCAGAATCGAGCCACCAAGTTCATGCAGATTGAAGAGTTACGCGATTTTCACAAAAATGTTTGGGCTGAAAATGGAGGAGATAAGGGAAAGGAGAAAGACTGAGGTACCCGACCTACACATAGTTGATATGATAGATTCAGAGAAAACTGAGGCCCTCGGTTCCATACTTATATCCCATTAAATGTCGTGATGGGTAAAATCATGGATGAAGCTTTGCATGCAAATCTACTCCCGACACTGAAAAAGTTACAAAGTTCGAGAAATGCCGACATGTCAAAACAAAGTTGGTATCATCGCAACTTCGGACAAATGACCGAAGGCTGTAAGGCACTGAAGAACAAGATAGAGGATCTTATTCAAGCTAGTCATTTGTGCAAGTTTGTTCAAAGAGACAGGAGCTTGTATCAATCCCCACAAAGGGAGAGGTACCCTTCCAAAGAGTGGAAAGAGCAAAACATTCAACGTGGTCGAGAAGGATCACGTCACTTTGACGATGACCAATGCCCTACAAAATAACAGAGAAGGAGCGAAAGTCCTATATGATAGGGTCAACCTCAGAGTGAATGTCCTCGACGGAATGATCGCCCAAGATGTGACGTTCGTGAGGTCATAAATACCATTGTCAGCGGGATTCCGCTGGGAGGTAGCAGCAGAAGGGAGGGACGATCACGTCGAAGTCCTTCTCTAGAAAGCAGAGGTCCCAAATGATCGTTGGAGGATTCGTAGGGGGAGGATGTTCAAGTTCCACTTGTAAGAAGCTCCTTCGGGCTATCCAATTGGTCCACTCAGTAACTACTAGAGACTGACCAAGAATCCCCTCAATTCATTTTACAGATGACAATTTTACCGCTATCAATTCGGCCTAAGACGATCCCATGGTCATCACCGTAAAGATCGATAAATTTTCCATCACCAAGGTCTTGGTGAATCAAGGTAGCTCGATCGACATTTTGTACTGGAAGTCTTTCAAAAAATGAGGATTCTAGAATTAGAAATCCAGCCCTATAACGACCAAATTATTGGGCTTTCTAGAGAGCAAAAGGACACTTAGAGTTTCATTGACTTATATACCACGTTTGGAGAAGGTAGATATCTTTGCAAAACTATAAAGATGAGGTACCTTCTGGTAAATGAAAATACTTCCTATAATATATTGCTCGGTCGATCGTCCATTAACCACCTAAAAGCAATTGTGTCCACTCCATACCTTGCAATGAAGTTTCTCTCGGCAGTAGGTGACATAGTTAGCATCCATGTTGATAAAAAAATAGCTTGTGAATGCTATGTCGCAAGCCTGAAAGTTAAACCAACCAATTGACTTTAGAAAGCATCTTCGTGCAAACGGTCAACCAGAAGAAGATGATGCTCGCCAAGATCTAGAGGGTCAATCACAAATCAGTTTAGAGAGCGAAAATCCCCAAAAAGAAAGCACATGGTTGCCTTAGTCGACCTCGACCCTCGGCTGGACGAAGCTCGCATCGAACCAGGCGAGGACCTTCGCCCCTTACCCATGCGTGACGAAGAACATGCAACACACATAGGGACTTCCTTGAAGCCAGACGACAATAAACTGGTGAGTCAAACATTAATTGAAAAATGCTAACTTATTTGATTGGACAACCTTAGATATGCCCGGAGTAAGTCCAGACATCATCACACATCGTCTCTTCGTATACAAAGAAGCCAAACCGACCGCCCAGAAAAAATGAAAAATGGGTGAGGAAAAGCGTGTTGTCGTGCGACAAGAGGCTGATAAATTGGTCAAATGTGGTCATGGTTAAGAAGTCAAATGGCAAATGGAGAATGTGCACTGACTACACTGACCTCAACAAAGCCTGTCTGAAGGATTCTTATCCTTTGTCGAGCATAGACCACCTAGTGGATGGAGCGGTCGGCCACAATATTTTGAGTTTTTTGGTTGCATATTCCGGATACAATCAAATCCAAATGGATCCAAAAGATAAGGAAAAAACAACGTTCATGACCGATTGTGACAACTTCTATAATGAGGTCATGTCGCTCGACCTCAAGAATGTTGACGTCACTTATCAAAGACTGATGGATTGCATCTTCAAAGGGATGCTTGGTCGAAATATCTAGGTTTATGTCAATGATATTGTTGTCAAATATGAGTCCTATTTACAGCATATTCAGGATCTCAAGGAAGTTTTTCAAGCCCTTCGTGATGTGAGTTGACTTTAGTCGGTTCCATTTTAGAGGTGACATTTTACTTATGATTGAGATTTTAGTAATTATATGGTGAATGATGATGGAAGGCGGAAATTAAAAGAGCATAAAGGGAACAACATAGTGATTATGACCGAATGGAAAAGATGTAAAAACAAGAACATAACACAAAAATCAATGGCGGAATGGAAGATGTAAAATAAAGATGAAGGAAAAGGAAGCTTATGGATGATATGAGAGGGGTGGACACGCCACTTGAAGGGTGGTTTCCTCCAAGATAAGTGTAGAGGGCTACCACTTGAGAGCTATCAAATCACTCAAGATAAGACCTAATGCTAAAAACACACAAGCCTTACAAACACCTCACACAAATTGTGCCGCAACTTTTATATTCGAATTCAACGTGAAAATACAAGGAGGAAGGCATCCTATTTATTAGTGATGGTGCCTTGGAAAACAAGAAGCAAGGATAGGATGGGAAATATCAAAATAAAGTGCGGCTAAGGTTTTGACCAAGTCAATGTTGCCCCTATATGCCCACTCTTATAGAAACTAGGTCAAAACAAGCTAAAGTGATAAACACACCCCCTTCTTATGCTAAAGACACCTTATTCTACTGAAAACAAGCTAAAGTGATAAACACACCCCCTTATTATGCTAAAGGTACCTTATTCTACTGAAAACAAGCTAAAGTGATAAGCACACCCCCTTATTTTGGACTCCCGAAGTGAGCCCAATTTATTTACATCTTGTTTCATTCTTAAGAAGACCAAAAGGAAAAACATTTGATGTTTTGGTCTTTACTCATTTCTCATTCTGGTGATGCATGCTAGATCCATGGTAGAGTCTTCACTTGAAAGTTGAGATGACTTCTCATAGTATGAATAGTAATTTGAGTCCTTGGTCATATCCTTGTTGGCTTGGATTGTATCACTTCGAGACCATGGCATGCACCTCAATCCCGACAAATGTGCGTTTGGGGTAGAAGGAGGAAAGCTTTTGGGTTTTATGCTCATTCATCGTGGCATAGAAGCAAATCCAAAAAAAATGTAGGGCCATCACTGAAATGCGTAGCCACGAAAATGTGAAAGAAATTCAAAGGTTAATCGATTGACTAACAACCCTCTTCAGATTTGTGCCAAAGTTAGCAGAGAAAACTAAGTCCATCGTAGAGGGTTTAGTGTCCAGGGGGCAATTAAATTTCAAGCCTTGGCAAATTTTATAGCAGAACTTAGCCCTCATCAGATTGGGGATGAGGACCTCGAGTGGAACCTACATGTTGATGGGTCCTCTAACAGTAGATTATGTGGCGCAGGAGTACTGCTCGAAGGCCCGGGCGACATCCTCCTTGAGCAAGCATTAAAGTTTGATTTTAAAACATCAAACAATCAAGTCAAATATGAGGCTATCATAGTTGGCCTTAATCTAGCACTGGACATGGAGGCCAAACAACTTGTTTGCATAAGTGACTCCCAACTAGTCTTCGAGCAACTCAAAGGAGAATTTGAAGTTAAAGAATCTCTACTACAAAGGTATTATCACTTTGTCCGAAATTTGATCGCCAAATTCAATAATGTGAAGATCGAACATATCTGTCGGGAGCACAACACCAGAGCTGATATGCTTTCACGGTTAGCCACCGTCAAGAAGAAAGGGCTCCATCGGTCGATCATCTACATCAACCTCAAGAATCCCAACATTAGTACGAACGAATGTATGACGACTGAGATACAAACCCCCTGGATGACACCCATCAAATAGTTTCTAGACAATCATGACTGCAGAGCACAACAAGAAAAGACAGTGAGACAGCAAACCGCCCAGTTTGTCCTCATCGGTCACGATCTCTACCGAAAGGGGTATACTAGACCACTCTTAAAATGCATTTCTCACGAACAAGAAAACTATGTCATGCGAGAAATACACAAGGGGGTATGTGGAACTCACTCGGGGGCAAGAACAATGGTGGTTAAGATACTAAGAGAAGGTTACTATTGGCAGACCGTGCAAGGTGATTGCACAAAATTTGTCCGAAAATGTATAAAGTGCAAAGAATACGACACCTTATCACACCAAAAGCCTGAGAATTTACATTATATTCTCTTTCCATGGCCATTTACAAAATGGGGAATGAACATCATCAGACCTTTCAGCCCAGGTAAAGGAAAGTGTAAGTTTCTGCTGGTTGGGATAGATTATTTCACTAAATGGATAGAGACCGAGCCTTTAGCAGCAATAACAACACGGAACGTTCAAAATTTCATATGGAAAAACATCGTTTGTCACTTTGGTATACCGCACATCATCATCACAGATAATGGTCGGCAGTTCATCGACCAAGGACCTGCTGAGTTCTATGAGAAACTCAACATTAAGCACATCACGAGTTCAGTGGAGCAACCCCAAACCAACGACCAGGTTGAAGCCGCTAACAAAATAATTCTCAACGAATTAAAAAAGAAACTCGGCCCAGTTAAAAGCAAGTGGACTGAAGAGCTTCTTGAAGATTTATGGGCTTATAGGTGTACACCACAGTCCACCACTCAAGAAACATCGTACAACTTAACGTACGAAATAGAGGCTATGATCCCAATTGAAGTCAGAGAACCCTCTCTACGACGACAAACATTCGACTTAAACCTCAATAAAGAAAGCTTATTGGTTGGACTCGACCTGATCAATGAATTCAGAGACAAAAGCAGAATAAAAGAATAAGATTGCAATATTCAGGCGATAAGGCGGTACAATTCAAAAGTGATGCTACGAAGTTTTCAAAAAGGAGACTTAGTCTAGAGGATGCGGAACGACGTCTGGAAAAACAAAGGCAAATTCTTAAGTAATTGGGAAGGACCTTTCTATGTTAAAGACACAGCGGTCGACAAATCTTATTACTTAGAATTCTTATCAGGCAAATTTGTACCGAGAACGTAGATTGCCACGCATCTCAAATTTTATTACAGTTGAAAATTCTAAATAAAATAATGTACTCTTTCCTCACTCGGTTGTTTTAACCCTAAGGAGGGTTTTCAACCAAGAAGGTTTAGCGACCGTTACGAACCGAACAACTACTCAGTTAAGACAGTTGCTTAACTACTAACAACCCTTACCAAAGGACAACGACTCGGTCAAGGCAGCCTCTTAACAACTAGTGACCCTTACTGACCGACCAACGACTTAGTTAAGCCAGCCGCTTAATAACTAATGACCCTTACCGACCAAACAACTACTCGGTTAAGGCAGCTGCTTAACTACTAGCAAACCTTACCGAAGGACAATGACTCAGTCAAGGCAACCACTTAACAACTAGCGACCCTTAGTGACCGATCAATGACTTGGTTAAGGCAGCCGCTTAACAACTAGCAACCCTTACGGACTAACAATTACTCGGTCAAGGCAGTTGCTTAACAACTAACGACCCTTGCCAAACTATTCACCTATTCAGTTCAGGCAGCTACTTAACTACTAGCAACCCTTACCGCTTAACGACCAATGACCTTTAAAACAGGTACTCGCAAAAATGCAAAGCATACGCAAGGAATTTATCCTATTGGTTATTATACAACCTACGTCGCACTTATATATAAATATTAAGGAAACTTTACTTAAACTTAAACAGTGGGAAATACTCATCTCAACCAATTTATTACAGTTTGAACCATTGTTCAAATGGAATCTTTGCATTGTCCACTATGGCATCGGTCAAATTTAACTCAACATACACTCTATAACAACCTATTTCGTTTGTACTCGACAAGCATTACCAACATTGCTAGTTAGAGGTTTCAAAAGATTTAAAAAATTATTAGTAGTGCTCGATCAACATTGCAAGTTATCTAAAGTCGTCGGCTAGTGAAAAGTAATAAAGTTACATAAAAGCAAGTGACAATTGTTTAACACCCACATCCCGAGCCCAAGAAAATTCACAAAACGAATTATAAAGTTACAAAGGACGGAACAACTCATCAATAAAGCGTTCGCCCTCGTCTTCTTGACCACTAAGGTTTTTTCACCTTGGCCTTCAACTTCATCCTCATCGTCGTCACCGAGCGATATGAGCTTACCATCAATTACTTCTTTATCAACATCATACCAGTTATCATCCAGCAGAATACCATGGTAGAACGCGGCTAGGCATACCCCTTGGAAGAAGAAACTTTTGTTGATGCGTAGAAGGAAAGCTTCAGTCTCCTCTAACTTCACATTTAGCGCTTTCTTCTCCTCCTCGCCCTTTCCTCGGTCAACTCTCTTAGATTGCAACTCTATTTCTAGCATTGCCACTCTTCCCTTAGCCTCATCAGCCTCAACATTTTTCTGGCGACATTTGTCGTCCAGTGCTCCCATGGCTTCCAGGGTGGATTTCAAAGAGCTAAAGGACTCTCCCAGTTCTGCCTTTAGCTTGGCCACCACAACGGTTGAGTTCCTCTTCATCCCATCACCCAACGTTTAGGTCACCACCAATAAGCGGCTTAACATCTCGGTCATTCCCTCCATGAAATCATTAGTCGAAATGGTGGTAAGGATGCTTTCTTCACGTGTCATCCCCACTTGAATACCTTGGGCGAACTGAAGACGTCCGCCCAATATCGAAGGAGTAGAGGACGACCCAGTATTTGTTCGATGTTGGGACATTTTAGACGGACGACCCCTTTTCTTCAAGGTGGAAGGTTGCAAGGCCACCGTGGGTGGCACCACGTCGACGAGGTCGATGTTCCCGACCCGAGCACCTCTAACGACACCTTTTGGTGCTTGGTCGCTTGGTGTTTCAACTGTTTCAAATAATTTATTGATTCAAGGTTAAGTCGAGACATGATTTCTGCAAAACACAAAAGAATTAAGCATCTGTCAAAATATTGAACAAAATTTTATGTACATTAAAATGTAACATACCAGTCAGATCGCTAGCTCTTGGACGACTCAAACAAGGATACAAGTTTCATAATAGAAAGTCTGTTAGGATGTTGGTCGAGAATGAAGAAAATTTCTTTATCCTGGGGAGTCATGGAGGACCTCGACTAGGAAGCATACCACATGGGATCCCGAGTCCAGTGGAAAGGAAACTTTGGTCTCCCTTCCAAATCGTAAAAGTATGGTTTAACATCCGGCTCAATACAAACTTTAAGAAACATCTCCTTGAAGTGTTTGTAAGACGAGGTATAAGGTGTAAAACAGATACTGCCCTGACGACTTGTTAAAGATAGCTAGCTCATAGGGGTGGTTGGTCGGGAGTTGAAAACATCACAAATAGTCTTAAAGGCTTGAAGAGCCGCCCATGAATTAGGATGCAGTTGGGTAGGGGCAACGTTGAGGATCCAAAGGACCTCATCATAAACTCATTGAAGGGAAGGGTAACGTGCAAGTCATTGAAAAATGTGATATATACAAAGAAGAAAATCTTGATGAGTGTTTTCCCGACCGTGACAAACCTCATCGAAGTGGCTACAATTATTACTTGCAACCGTGTTCAACGGGGCGTCGAGTTTCAAGATGGAAACTTTAGACAAAAATTCATCTAAAGTCGTAGAACCCCTAAAACAAGTAGGGACATCGAAGATGCATGGATCAACCCACTCGTAATTTGGATCGTCAAACGCAAGGTCGACCTAGTGGTTTGAACCACTTACGTCTCTCACACTACCAGATGCGGAGTGACTATGCTCAAAAGACTCAGAGCACAAATTAATTTTAGAAGACCTAGTAAGAGAAACTATTACTAACCTTGATGAAGGCAAAAGCGAACGGAAGAAAAGTTGAACAAAGACTCAACACTCGAACCACACTTAATCAACTTAAGCAGAAACAAGATGCAACAAACTTTGAAAGTATCACAAACCTTTTTATTTATAGAGTGTCAATGTACAGAGAGAATAAGACAATTGTCTCTCGGACCGTTAGATCACCTCACATCTAAGGGCACACAACGCTTGGTATATGAACCAGGATGGGTCAATAACTGTTAGATCTCTTGGATCAAACAATACATACGAAACGACACTTCAAAATGGGCAAGTCACATCTCTAACACAACATTGAATGCATCCAATTCACATCTCACCTTGGGACACCCAACGGTCACATCTCGACTCTTCAAAAACTAACGTTCCTCAATCTTAAGGGGCAAGTGTACCGGTCGGTACTGAACGAGCCAGTCACTCGGCCTCGGTGATCGACCAACCGTGTCAAAACATATTTAAGGCACTTAATAAATGACAACAACGAAAATTATGGAAATTCTTTATGAGTCATGATCATGTCCCACTTAATGCGGATGGCATCTCCGAGAAATCAACTAAACACTGATTAACTGAAAGATATTGAAGATACTCTCCAAATATAAAATATATAGATATACTAATATATCTCCCTATAAATTAGGAATCATGTACACATTAGTTAAAAACTGATATTTGATAGATTTGGCCCATCACAACAAGGGCCCATAAATAAACACTATAAGTAAACATTGTACGAAGGTGTAAGGTATGCTTTAATCAGTTTTACAAATATACACTCTTTACACATAGTACTTACTTGATCGTTAGAGTACTTTTTTCAGGTCAAGCCCGACCAAGCACCATCAATAAAAGGAGAAGACTTGAAGGAAGGAACGAGAAGACAACCGACACGTCAACGAATGTACAACAGGTTCTAGGTACTATCTATGCCTACTTTGCCTATACAGGTACAATAAATAATATAAGTAATAATAATAATAATTATAATAAATTTTTTAAACAAAGTAAGATGTATTATTATAATTTATTTTTTTGGGAAATGTTTGTTCATTAATTAATGTGTTTTTTTATACCATTATATTAAATTTGATATTTAGGATTCATATCATTAGGAATGTAATGAGTTTAAAATATTCAAACCTTAACATGAAGACTACTATTGACTTATGTTTGAAACAGTACGAACAAAATATTTACCTATTAAAAATTAAATACTATCATAAATTTATAATATCGTCTAACGTTATTGGAATGGATCTCAACAATTAAAAGAGAGTGAACAAATTTGACATAATTTTGGTAACTCAACAAATTATTATTTAACATTACCATAAAACTTTTTCGGATTCCAATAAAATCAACCACAAATCCATAAATGAGTAGTAATAATAATAATCATAATAATAATAATTAAAAAACACAATACAATAAAATAATTAAATACTCTAAAAAGGGTAATTGATGTAAATGTTTCAAAATATTTGTTTTTAAAATTCAAATATTGGAACAAACCACGATAATTGAAAGAGATTGAAAATATTTGACATTTTGGTAACTTAGCAAATTATCATTTAACTCAACAAATTTTGATCCCTACTTTTTTAATATTAGTTTAACGTAAATACTATAAAAGGATTCTTTAATGAAGCAAATGTTAAAAGTGTTTTCAATATAAAGGTGGGCTTGAATTGTTTTGAACTCTCTTTCGGGCTTAAGGTGAACTTTATGAAGAGCAAGAGAGGCGATTTGCAGATAATGATCCAATGATTTGCGACAATTCTTAACTGTGAAGTGATGGTAATTCCTTTTGTATACTTGGGTTTGTCGGTAGGAGGGTGTCATAAGAGAAGGGCATTTTGGGATGGGGTGGTAGATAGATTGAAGAGAAGATTAAGTAGGTGGAAAGGTAGATTCTTGTCTTTGGCGGGGAGGATTTGCTTGGTTAATTGGTACTTTCTTCTATTCCATTATTCTATCTATCTCTATTCAAAATGCCTATTGTGGTGTCAAACAAGATAGTGAGAATTCAAAGGAATTTCTTATGGGGGTGGGGTTCTGATGGCAGAAAGGTTGCTTGGGTTTCTTGGAAAGAGGTATAAAGCTCGTGAGGATGGTGGTCTTGGAATCATTGACTTAAGGACTTTCAACTTGGCGTTACTCGGTAAATAGATTTGGCGTCTGGGGTCGAATAAAGGTGGTCTGTGGAAGGAGGTAACTGATTCTAAGTACAGGGGTTAGAGAAGCTTGAGAGAGGAAAGTAAAGATAGTAAGGAATTGTTATGGTGGAAAGATTTGAGGGAGGTCTGGAGTTTGGAAGGTTGGGGCCAGAATTTCGAAGAAGCCATCAAATGGAAGGTGGGTATTAGGAAGGAAGTTTTGTTTTGGGAAGATAATTAGGCGGGTCGTGGGGCGCTGAAGAGTGTTTTCCCGAGGTTGTTTTCCTTGAGTTTATCAAAAGCTTCTGCGGTGGTTGAATTTGGGGCTTGGAACAACAAAATTTGGGATGGAATTTCGTTTGGATAAGGAATCTTTTTGAATGGGAAAAGCATTTAGTGTGTCTACTTCTTAGGAAGTCTAGGGTGTGAGTGCTGACTTGGAAAATGAGGATAGATGGGTGTGGAAAGAAGGGGAGGAGTCAGGGTATACGGTTAAATCTGGGTATCTCCGTCTGAGGGGGGACAGTGAAGGGGAGAATGATACGGTGTTTAAGAAGCTATGGAAGAGTAAAGTTGTACCTTCTGCACAAGTTACCGCTTGGAGGGTGTTGGTAAATAAGTTAGCCACTAAGGCTATGATGACATTGAGCTCTTCTCTTTTGTGGTTTTTGGGTGGTTTGCGGAAGCTTAGTGGTTTGTTGATGGATCAAGGCCCTCCTAGGAGGTGTGGCTGCCTTGGAGGTGCATGAGAGTAGGGAAATTGAG
>Ga0123342_1005517_pt1 | contig 18258 bp, 11 predicted proteins | sample Turbeawhitnodule_FD_89960 | JGI IMG/M metagenome (GOLD analysis project Ga0123342, IMG submission 89960) | Root nodule microbial communities of legume samples collected from Mexico - Turtle bean Mexico white nodule | ecosystem: Host-associated > Plants > Roots > Nodule | place: Mexico: Nepantla...
ATATATATATATATATATATATATATATATATATATATATATATATTCGCTCTATTGTGTAAAAGATTGTATGTTGCAATTTTTAACATATATAGTACATATTTATCAACTTAAGTCGTCTAGTACTCATTCTTGTACTTAAAGCTTTTGGTTGATAAATTTATTCTTATAAATTTGTCTATAAGTAAACGCCAGATTGTTTTTTAGTTTACTATGAAAAAATGTCTTTTAACAACAACAAAAAAACTATCGCTAAATTGATTTGCGACCAAAATAGCAACCAAACACATGTGATAGTGAAAACCCTAGTCACAAACCACTTATAACGATATCTTTTTTCATCAACAAGTCGTTATTCTGGTTGTAGAGGGTTTGGTTACCCCAATTTTAGGAGATCAATTTAGCAACCAAATATTGATGGAAAATTTGACCGCTAATAGAATTTAAATTGATAATTAAAATAAAATAATGTTTAGTGACTAATTTGGGACTATTATTATTAATATTGTTATTATTATTATTATTATTAATGCTATTATTATTTATTAATGTTAACAACGTAAGGGGAATCGTAGACATGTCCTATAACAACTACACTAGAGAATCCTCGTCATCATATTGTGATTATTACTACCACTATTATGATTATTATTATTATTACTAATATTAATAATAATAATAATAATAATAAAATATTTAGAATCATAATAATAAAATAATTATAATTCAGTCGTTGATTTGTAGTGTGACCAAAATAAAATTCGCCACTAATTTGTAATTATATATTTGTATTTAACAATCCAAATCAAATTGATCACTGATTTTGCAATCGAAACAAAATCGGTCGCTAATTTGGAATGACTTAGCGATCGAAACCAAATTGATCGCTAATTTGTAATTATTTAGCAATTGAAATCAAATTTATCCTACTTTGTAGTGATTTATTTGTATTTAGCCATTAAAACCAAATTGGTTGCTAATTTTTAGGAATTTAATAACTCAAATCAAATTCGTTAACAATTTACATTGATTTAGCGATCAAAACCAAATCGATCACTATTTCGATCATTAGTTGCGATGATTTTTTTCAGTCACTAAAATTGGTCATTAAATATATTTTTTTTAATGATTTATGATGATATTTTTCATAAATTACATGTTTTTTTCAACTATTTCTCTTTATTATGTACATCATCTTTTTGAAAACATTAATACTTCAAAACTTATATAACTTATATGTTTGTTAATATTAAATCGCTTATTTAAGGATTACCATAATACAATTACACTTGACTACTGGATTCTCTATAGGTTTAACATAATCGGTGAAAAAGGTACCTCTCATAGTAAGAAAAACTATACTTTGATACCCAACCAAAAAAAATTACATTCACTTGATAACTACTTTAATAATATAAAAATATATATTAGTATTTTAAATTAAAAAAATAAAATATTTATATTTTAAATTGTGTAATAGATGTATTTTACTTTATGAATGTGAAAGCATCACTCCTCCTCTAGTAATTAATGTTTGTATTTAGTTTTTCCTCAACCTTTCTCAGTTTGATTTAGTTTCCGAGTTAAAAATCAAGCACGGAACCAAACGAAACAAAATTGTTGATTGTATTAAAATATAATGTTAGATGTTTGGAATTAATTAACAATTAATATATATATATATATATATATATGAAACTTTTTAGAGGCTATTTACTATTTATGTGATACATGTAACATATTTTGTATTTATTAAAAGATATCACATTTTCACAATTAATTTTTAACTATAAAATTATATAATTTATCTATGAATATAATAACAAGTTAAAAATATGAATATGTAAATAATTATATAAAATATATTAACAACAAGTCTTTTATTAGAGAAAGTTTTGTTAAAAAATATTTAATAATTATATAATAAGAAAACTTATAAAAACTAAATCAAGTTAAGTTACAAAATATTATTTAGTTTAGTTTAAATTTTATATTAAAATGAAACCAAAACTAAAATTAGGTTTGACTTTTAAAGTTGATCAAGTGACTTTTCTTTATAAAAAAACTGAACCAAAAATCACGAATACGCCGCCCTAATGATATGCATATAGCCGTTTTAACATACACCTAAAAGTATTTTATTTTTATTTTTTTTGTGTCTCACTAACATTATAAAAAAAGGTTAAAAGGAGAATCATTTGAACTATGTGTATGCAATTTTTTCTGTATATTATATATCTCATAAACATAATTTATATGTGTGTAAACGGTTTTTTACACAAACATATAATATGATTTAATTATTTTATTCACTGAGAGGAAATAGTAATCACATAATCTTATTGATCAAAATAATATAGTAAATAGGGGAATTCACAGTCATAGAGTAAACTAAACATTTTATTCAATTAAAAAATATTTTAAAAATGATATGTTCGGTGCACAGAATTCAATGCTAAAAAAATGTTATCAACTTGATATGTTAGCCAACATATTCTCTCTCTCCATTGCTTATTTCCTAATTTAATGCTTTGAATATGTCTCCCAATGATTAAAAATGATAAAGAAGCCAAACCAATTCTCTTTCCCAAATTACTTTATTCTATCTTTCATGTGCATATCGACATCAAAATCTACTTCAATTTATATATATATATATATTGTTTCTTGCATTAAAAGGGTACATATGGTCCAATTTAATTAATTGTTTGAAATTACCGAAAGGAGCAAAAGAAAAATTTAAAAAAACACAAGAGTGTTGGATCGTCTCGAGGAGCCTAAGATATAAGAGAGATATTTAACAATGACGAAAAATATTAAATATTGTGTTATTTAATTTACCTTGTTCTGTTTTCAGAAAAAAATAGTGATGGTTATTTTTATATATGTTATTACTTATAAATATCATATGAGCATGATATTGTTTTTAATTGATTTTTTTTAAGGTAACTGGTGTATTTAGATATCATTATTTTTGTTATATTATGTAATGTTTGTAATTATCATTATTTTAGTAAATTTTAGAATATTTTGTTATTATACAATGTTTTTAATTCTTATTGTTTTAGTGAACTTTAAAATGTAATACATGATTATCAATGTTCGTAATTTGAATATTAAATTATTTATAATTATCCATCAATATTTATAATCTTTTTCATTAATAAAAATTTGTTTTTTATAGTGACAGTTGAAAAAAAATATATAACAATACACAAATAAAATTAACCAAACATCTCTTTCATTGTTTGTTTTAACATAAAAAAAAAAGGTGCGTTAGACATTACATCAATGTACCAAAAAGTTAAAATATTAAAAAAACATAATATTTTAAAAATTCTAATATCATAACAATTTTAAAAAAAATTATAGTCATTTTTTCAATTTATCTTTCTTCTTCCACTTTATCCTGTTATGTCATTTGAGGATGGTGCACCACTTTCAGTATTTGGTATACGTATAATAAATAATAAATATAAGTTATTCTATTATAATATTTATTGAAATAATTTAAGACAATAATATAAACAATTTAAGTATTTTTCTTAAGTAAATTATATCTCATAAACATAGGCATGCACTAAATAAATCGTCAATGCAAAAAAAATGTTCTAGAACGTCATGTCTAGAAGCAGGCAAGTAGTGTTTGCATGTAGGTTTTTAACATGTGCTAGCTCATTTTCCATATTTACAACCATGGTTAGAATAAGTGACTAAAAAGGTGAATTGTTTTTACAAAAAATTTATAAATATTGGAGTTAAATTGAAAATTCAATAAAATCAACCAATTGTGATTAATCTATTCAATTCATTATAAAAAAATAGCAAGTATATATTAAAAAATTAAACTAGATGTTATGAGAACTCAACAAATTGATTTAAACATAAAATATTGTAAAGTAATTGATAAAACAAATACCAGAGTGAGAGATAGAATGATTGCACATGAGATTTATACTAGTTCTTTCTTACACTAAGAGTTACATCCCGTCTTCAACAAACCACTGATAATTCATTAAATCAAACACATACAATATACAAAAAGAGTTAAGAGTAGATCTTGAACCCTACAAGAACACACAACACTCTTAACCACACACATAATTCAAAAAACTTTATCTGAATCTGCTTAACAAAATACACTAAAAAGAATATAGTTTGAATACACCTAGATTAATACAGATGAAACACAACAAAAATGTAAACCCAGTAACCTTCTTTACACAACAAAAATGATCCCAGAAGCAAACTCAATCTCCGAGAATAATTTAAAAACTTTTTTTTTTCTCTCTTATGAAATTCGTGTTATAAAATTATCAGAATACATCCTTATATAAAGGCGGTAATAATGATTTAAAAAACAATTTAAACACTTAATGAAAACAGTTATATCAATTACAAAATTGATTGTTTAATATAACTGAATCATATTAAAAACATTTAATTGAATTTTGAAATAACTGATTATTTTTTTTAACAAAAGAAATCACAAAAGTCTTTTATCAAAATAATTGGTTGATTTTACTTAACAGAAATAACAAGATAGAAAACAAATTATTTTTAAATCCTTTAAAACTTTAATTTTTTTCAACCACTTGATACGATAAATCAATTTGTTAAAAATTATATTCAACAAACTTGAATATAAATAATTTAAACTATTTAATACATAAACTAACTAAATAAAAAATACACAGATTTAGAAAACAAAACATTTCAAGGAGATTACTTTTCAACTAAATTGGATCATAATGTAATGTAAAGTTATACAACAAAATCTACCTAACCAAACATACACAAATTGAATTTATCAAAGCTTCATCGTCAATACCCTTGGGCTCCATATTTGTTTACATGTCTAAAATTTTGAAGCATCAACGATTTTTAAATTGTCTATGCTAATCTAACGGTTTTTAAAATATTTTCTTTGGTAGTCTATGATTTACTATATGTTGTCATAGTGGTCCACGTTTTATTATGTGTTACCTTAAATAATTAAGCAACTGTTTTTTAAAAGATTAGTACAAATAAAAAAAATCAAACCTAAGCCATGTTTTAATTTATTTTTATTTTTTTTATTTTGGACCATGATTTTATTGCGTGTTTCAAATTTTGTGTTTCTTAAAGTGAAAAATATTATAGTATAATTCATTTTTATCTAATTTAAAACTTTCTTTTTCTAAACTTAAAAAAACTTTTCAACTTTTAGCAATATATACTTTGCTCTTATTCTTTTGTATTTTTTTTTGTTATGATAGATTTCTTTCTTTTTTAAAATTTATTTTGTTTCAAAATTTATTGAAATTAAAAAATAAGTTAGTTTTAATACACGTGGACAATTTTTTTCAAAACACTTTTCAAAATTTATTTAAATGTTGTTTTAGAACTCGTAATAACAAGTAGATATGGCTACAATTCTTAAAAATATACTTAATGGTTATTGAACCAACATATATTATATATTTTATTTCTATCTAATTACTACTATATGTAAACATGTATGCATTAATTTATAATTTATCACAAAATAATATTATAAAATTATGAAAATAGTATTCGAAGAAAGATTAAGAGAAAGTAAAAAGCTAACACAGTAAAAAAATTAAAATAAAAAAGTGTTAAATAATGTCTTTTAGATATTTATTAAAAAATTAAAACAATAAAAAAATTATTAAATAAAAATTAATTTTAGAGATCAAAATAATTAATTACTATTTACTAAAATAATATTTTATAAACTAAACAAATTATTGATATCTAATATAGTTTCTATTATTAATAAAAAAATTAAAATAATTTTTTAATTGACATGTAATTATTAACTAAATTTAGAATTATAATCTAAAATATTAGTAGTTAAAATCTTGATAGTTAATTTAAGGTATACTTATCTTATTCATCCCAACATTTTGGGGCAATATTCAATTTAGTAAGTGGTCTTTTAGAAAAATCAATTTGGTCCCTATGTTGTCTAAAATGTATCAAAATTGATCATTTCCGTTTAAGTCGCACCTTACAGCGTTAAGTGTTGCTTATGTGACAGAGAGATGTATGGTTGAGAGATGTGACCTAACAAAAAGAATCATTTTGGATATATTTTAAAAAACATAAGGACAAAATTGATTTTTTTAAAAATCACTACACTAAATTAATATTGACCCTAAATGTAGGGACGAATAAGGTAATTATACCAAAAAAATACCAATTAAGAAATCATTTTATAAATTTTTATTAATAATAGAAACCATTATAAATACGAATAATTTTTTAATCTCTAAAATAGTATCAAATTTAGTCAATATAGTGACTAATTATTTTTAGTCTCTAAACTTTGTTTCTATTTAATGATTTTCTTGTAGTAAAAATATTTTTTGCATAATAAAAAAATTATTATATTTTTAATTTGGTTTTGATATTTTTTATTGTGATTTTCAATAATTTTATTTATTTATTAGTTAATCAACATCTTAAAAATATTAAAAACTTCCGAATATTAAAATACTAGGTTTAAAGTTGATGAAAAGTGATAATTATGTTTTAAAGTTAAATTGTAATGATTATAAATAAATAAATTAAATAAATTTATATTTTATTTTTTAAAAGTATTGTTTTTCTAAAATCTCAATTTTTTAATTTCCTTTTTATTATTTATGAAGGTTATTTTTTATTTTTTTTCTATAAGTTGAGAGATAAGTAAGAGTATTTCTAAATTAAAAAGAAAGTTTTACTTATAAGTATTTTTGTTCTCTTATAATTGCAAACTCTATTACCTTCTCTTTGCTTATGTGATCTTTGGCAAGGGAAGATAAATCCATGTTATTCTAAGTTTGTAGTACACTACAAGAAAATCATTAAATAAAAATTAATTGTAGAGGCTAAAATAATTAGTTAATATTTGACTAAATTAGAGATAATTTTTTAAACAAAAAAATTATTGTTATCAAAAGTACTTTCTATTATTAATAAAAATTTATAAAATAGTTTCAAAATTGGTATCTAATTATTAACTGCCAAGATTTTAACTACTTACTACTTTATATTTTAAATTAGTCTCTATTAGTCTTTTGTAGACTTATTTAGAATCTAAAATATTAGTAGTTAAAACCTTGAGCTAATTTAGAAATAATTTTATAAATTTTTATTAATAATAGAAACTACTTTAGATACGAATAATTTTTTATCTCTAAATGAGTATCTAATTTAATCAATATAGTGACTAGTTATTTTTTATTTCTAAATTTGCTATTTAGTGATTTTCTTGTGTGGTAGTATTTTTGTTTTTCAAGTTTGATTTCTTAAGAGTAAATTAGAGGATCTATGATCATCATTGGCTTATTATCTTTCATGTGAGTAGATATCTTTAAGAGTAATGTTTCTTTAGTTAAAAAAGTCTTCATTGATTTATTAATTGGTTCGTGAGTGAATTGAGCTATCGAAATGTTATTCTATGGTATGATTAAATGTTTTTGATGAAGATGAATGTGTAAATTTTAGAATGATATTAAATATATTTGTTCTCGAACGGGTTCGGGACCTAGAGAACGATTGCTTCTGTCTATACCTTCGATCGGTCACTGATGCTCCAAACTCTACTACGCTTTCCTCCTCTCGGTCGCCTGGCCCCACAGGCAGGGATAGTACTTGCAGAAGACACTCCAACACTCAAGTCAATCAGAGTGTTAACACTCGGGTATTAGAGTACATTTCTCCTTGAAATGGGTGCTATTTATATTACCTTAATGAGCCTTCATTGGTGGGCCGGATTAGGGAATTGGTTTGTGTTTAGGGTTGCACTAAACAACCTTTAACAATGGATTAACCCTGCTGACTTGGTCAACCCTTGGCTCAACACCAAGGGTTGGTCGGTCACGTGACCTTCTCACCATGGTTTAGGTGGTAACCTGGTCCGAGTGCTGGCCGACTCACTGGATTGTCCGGTCGTAGTAATACAATATTATTTTAAATTATAAAAAAACTAGTTTTTCATTTTGATGTTTATATTTTCGATGATTTTGAGAACTTGAAATCAATTGGAAAAATATATGTTTGATATGGAGTATGATTGATGTAAAAGTAGCTTAAAATGAAAAATGTTGAGTTTTTAATCATTTAAAACTATTTTTTAAGTGTGTATATGTATGCATTTATTGTTAAAACGATGGTTTGGTTGTTTGAGTGATTTAAAGGTAGCAAAAAGTGAGTTATGTTTTGATAGTTCTTTTAACAAGTGTATCAATGTTGCTTAAGTTTCTTAGAGTTGCTCAAGTAGTGTCCTATCATTTCAGTGATAACAATGTTGTCGAGTTTAAATAAAATTATATGATAAAATGTGATCGATTGAAATGAATTGCTTTTAAATGATGTAAAAAAAAATAGTAATAAAGAGAAAGACACTATTAAGTTGATGATCTAGAGTAAGAATATTAAGTTGATGGATTCAATAAGATATCCTAATATCCTAAGTCACATAAATATAAATGAGAGTATAAGATAGAGTTAGATTATTATTGTCAATTAATTGATATGAAGTGTTTTAAAATTGATATGAAATGTTTTTAAATGGTTAACTTAACTTATTTTTTTGTATTATTTTATAAGAGTATCTCCATTGCATATATCATACAAAAAAAAATCATAAGATTAAGATCTTCTCATTGACATGAAATAAAAAAAAAAATAAGACTCATATCTTATTTGGATTTATATTGAAGTCATTATACATACATATGACTTCTCTTTTGTAAAAAAAGTGGTCCTTGGTAAATTCGTTACCCCTTAGTAAGGGTAGTCATGGGTTGGTTTTTAAAAATCAAATTAAAATTAATCCAAATATTTAGATTGAATTTTAAATTCAAATCCATATTTTTTATAAAACTAATATTTTTTATAAAACTAATTTGGATGTTTATAAAATCCAAATCCAAATATTTGGATTGGATCTTAAATCCAAATCCTTAATTTTTATAAAAAAAATTTAGATTTTTATAAATTCAAATCCAATTCAAGTCAAATTCAGATCCATATTTTTATAAAACAAATTAATTCGATTTTAAATCTAAGTCTATATTTTCTAAAAAAAACTAACATAATATTAATATAATAATATGTAACAAAAAATTTAATATTATATAAATATAAAGTAAATATAATAAAATTAAAATTTAATAATACCAAAATTATAACTACTATTCTTGAGAAGTTTGAAACTAGTTAATTTTGCTCATATTTAGGTGCAGAGGTAGCAAAATCATAGGATTTAAAATGTCTAATTGGCAATGTCATGAATTTAACTCTCCTCTGCACATGGAGAAAATGTCTACCATTCGATGCTAAACACTAAAATCATAAGTGTCTTAGAGAAAAAAAAGAGTTCATATCAGTAATCTTCCTCTCTACGATCCAATTTACGAATGCTAACATGAAATGTTGTCAAAAGAGCCCTTAGAATAGTGACATGAGAACCCTGTCGAGACTAATTAAGATCTATCTCATGGATATGATCTAACTAAGCATGTAACTAACTCACGACAACTGCAGCAACTACTTTAACCTGAAAAGGTTGAGTCAACATCTTTAACATAGGCTAGCCAAACATAATTTAAGGAAAAACGGAGAATAAGTACTCTTTCAAACAAATTTCTAGTAAGTATGACATAAAATAATACACAATCACACAACTCCACCACGATTGTAACTAAATATCATATCCGAAATTGTGATAGACTAACTTGCAAACAACTGAATATCACAAAAGCACAATGTGTCTATCTAAAATCATATAGGCTGATAACTGATGGGAATCTCTAGATTGATGATGCTTAGGAAGCTCTAGATTGATGATGCTTAGGAAGCTCTAGATTGATGTTGTTTCTACCCTCTGTTGTCTAAACACTGACATGTTAGTGGCTCTTCTGACTTTTAGAAAGTGGTCACTTGCAGTAAGTGCCTTATGTCTAGAAAATGCTTAAACCTGCATGCAAATTCTACTACAAAGCTTAGTAATCAAACTATCTTGTGTAAGGATGGTAACGACTATTTCAACCATAACTTAAAGAAATGAAACCATAATAATTATAATTAATCCTTTAGAAAAAAAAAACAACAACAAACAAATTCAATACATACTTGCTATTTTTGTGCATTGTCTTGTCTCCACTCCAACCTTGAAATATTCCATGTATCATAAATTGAGAAATTATAAGCAAAAACAGCAAATGAGAAAAAACAAATAAACTAAGAAAGAAGATAAGCAAAAACAACATGACTCCTAAAAATAAATTAACTAAGAAAATAAATTCACGTGGCGTGGATATTTGCATATTCTTTCACAAGATTTCATGCTTATAATGACTAAGAAGTTCATTTTTGCAATTGTGTGTAAGACCAAAAATAAAAATAATAATCAAAGAAAAGTTAACTTATTTACTTTTTCTGATTCAAAATCATTTGTGAATCATAACATCTCAACCTCAAAGAAATAAAGTTGTGGTCATGAAGCAAGCATACTATTTAAGGGAAATTGTGGTTGATCTGCCAACATCTTGTTGAGAAACCAACTCTATAAGAAATGAAAAACTTATCATTACTTAATACATATTTAATTATAACATTAATACATAATTAGAACATCAACATACCTTGGTCAACACAATGAAGCTCTTCAAAATCATAGTCTAACAACAGCGGTAAAAGTGTATCTTTTAGCCAATCTTGTGTACAAATAAGTGCGTCCACCCTTTGATGGGATAAAGAACTACGATATGGATCAAACACTCTTCCTCCTGTGCTAAACGTGGAGTCAAATGCTATTGTAAAAACAAATATAGCTAATAATTCTCGCGCTATGTTTGAAAGGATTGGAAACTACATGTATTAATTTTCCATGAATCTATAATATTCAAATTTGCACTTGTATCAAGCTCTTCCTCTAAATATTTTTGAAGCTCAGATTTGTTGGAAGAGGTTAACCCAGTTGTTTGCTCAACCATAGATCATTTTTATAACTAGGTATCTCTACATGTATTTGTTGTGTGTCATTTTCAGCTCCCCCTTTTTTACTTTTATATTCATCAAACAAAAACTTCAAAGAAATATCTAATCTTGACTTTAAGACACATCCGTTATTTGTCATTTCTAAATCAAAAAATTGATCAATTTCCCAATTCAGATATCTCATTTTGTATCTAGGATCTACAACAACGACAATTAGCAACAACATATTCAACTTGTTAGGTTCACCCCAATATTTCTCATATTTTTTTTCTATTTCTTCAACCATCTTATATGTAGCACTACTTGTACGGTTGGACTTAAGCAAATGATCGATCCCATTTCAAATTCCTACCACCTCTAACATGTACATATTACTAATAACATAAGAGGTATCAAAGTATGTAAAGTAGCTTCGTATTCAAAAAAGGCAGAATAAACTCAACATACTTCCAATCTTCGTAAGAAGGTAAACCAATCCCCTTTCCTAACTCATTAGCATATTTTGTATCGTGAAACTCAAGCTCATCAAATGCTCTTTTATGTTTCAAAGCAGCAACTAACATCAAATAAGTTGAATTCCACTTAGTTTCAACATCCAAACAAATGTTACCTTTATATTCAATGTTTTGTTTCTCAACACACTCATTGAATTTCATAAATCTAGAAGGAGATGATCTAATATATTTCACTACAACACAAATTTTTAAAACAAAGTTATCAATCTATTTTAGCCCACTACTTATATTTAAGTTCAATATATGTGCACAGCAATGCATATGGATATAGTCACCTTTCAAAACCAAGTTATTCAAAGATAGTAGTCTTTTCTTCAAGTTTTGAACTCCTGTGTTATGATGTAGCATTATCTACTGCCAAGGTCAAAACACAATTCAAACCCCATCCAAGCAAGCATGACTTAACAAATTTAGCTATGGCCTCTCCTGCATGACTTATTACTTGAAAAAATTCAAAATATTTTTATGCAAGATCAAATCATTGTCAATGATGTGGGTTGTCAAACACATATAACTTTTATTTTAAGGTGAAGTCCATGTATCAATAGTTAGACAAACTCTCTGACAATGTTGAGAAAGAAACTTATTCAAATATACATTTTTTGCATTCCATAATAATACAATATTCCATGATAAGGTATAGTGTGATGGGATCTTAAATCTTGTTTGCAACGCATTTGAGTACACTCTAAAAGCAACATACTCAGCATATTGAAAGGGAGGTTAAACTTCCACAAACATTTTTACCAGTTCTTCTTGACAAAATTCTTGGTCAAATCTACCATAAGAAGGAGAGTTCATATTTCCATTAACTGTTGAAGATGCACTTACTTTTTGCCTCTTGTTTTCTTCTTTGTTAGGGTTATTTGGACATCTCAACACATGATTTCGCAGTTCACTTGTTCCTTTCTCATATCGAATAAGAATATCACAATACTTACACTTAGCTCTCTTATCCGACTTAGGTTCTAGTTGAATAAAATGATTCCAAGCTTCTAAGCGATTTTTTCTTCCCTCATGGCAATGAGGTCTCACATTTGTAGAGCTAGAGATAGTTGGTGGAGTAGAAGCCACATGCTCAATTGGTTTTGAGACTGAATAATCATCTTTTTCGTGCATTGATGACATTGAATAAAAGTAAAAGATACAACCTATTAAAAGAATATATATGAAGTAAAGACTACGAATTCATTTATACATGTATATAAAATAAGCTCGTATATCTTTGTATGAGGGAGCATCATATTGGGTCTATAAAAGCCTATAAAGAGTCTCACCCAACAAGCAATAATATTAGATTTATAAACCCATAATAGTGGAGAAAGAGTGTTTTATTCATAGTATGAACTGACATGCTTTTATTTTTAGTGAGTAATAATCTCCAAATAGGAAAAAAATATTATTTATGCAAGAAACTACATTGTTCTTATCCCATTACCTCATTCTGAGATTTTCGCCACACCCAAATCCTTGTTTATTAGAAAACAATTGACACAAATCAAGTGCCTCAATGTATCTAGACACTTGTTACTACACAATGTATGTATGGAAATCAATATAATACAATAAACCTTTATTGTGTCCAACAATTGCAATAAATGTATGGTTTGTTTCTTGAGCTACAACATGTATATCCTCAACTTCCCTCCAGTACCTTCCACACTCAAATGAACCTTCACTTTCCCTATAAGGATCAAGTTGTAGTTGTCATATGAAGTGTAATTCATTCACATTTGAACTTTGTGCATAAAGTAGTGTCAGATGAAAATGAGTATTGTCTTTATAGGAAGATTAAAGAAAAAATAAGAAAGAAAAAGAGTAGACAAGCACATGATAAGAGGGTGAAAGATAAGATGATAATATTGCGATTGATGTCCTTTGCAGATTTGACTGTCCTTTGCAATATATGTTAGGTCCCTTCCCCTGTTTTTAACTGTCAAATTCTAAATCATTGGTATACCAACACCTATTTTTCTTCATCTCCATGTTCTCTTCCTTCCAACATTTAGTACATAGATTCCAACATATTTAAAACATCAAATTGTAATTCATAGTAAAACCAAAATTCCTTTTATTTAGAGTTAAACAAATAGTCATTTTGTTTCTTTAGATTTTGTCTTAAAATTTAAGAAAATGTCGAGAGCATATAAATTTAGAGACTAAACTAACCAATTAAGTGTTACTAGTAGAAAATAAAGTGGATGAAGAAAAAGGGTCCACATCAAAGTTAGGCTACACAATTGAATTGAGTGATCTTTTGAGATTAATTAATGTGTGATGCAGTTTGTTAAGAAGCATAGTAGATAAAAAGTAGCATACCCTTTTTCTTTGGAATTGAAACAATATGAAGAATGAATGAATGAAGCTACTAAAATGGAACAAAAAGAGGTGTTGATTACTTAGTTGTTGTGGCTAAATGGTGTGTGCGGGTTCTGATCTTATTCATAAATGTTTATGAATGCATAAAAAATTCAAGGATGCAATGCTAACGAGTACCTGACAATATTACCATAAGAGATGCTATAACTGCAGAAGAAGTTTTTACTGCATTAAGGAGGGATATGTTGAATGCCAAATTGATAATTGGGCAAGGTTTCTAACTGATAGTTCCTCCTCATAACTGGAACGATTTCAATCCACTCTAGACTTGTTCCTCACATATAAACTATGGCAAACATAGAAGTAATTGTGAGTTAAAAAGGTATTAAGATGCATCAAGAACAACCATCCAAAAAGAAGTGGTCATCGATGAAAACAAACCTACCTGCAAGTTGTTTTTGCTAGAGATGGTGGACAGAAAGAGAGAGTGCTTCGAAATCGAAAAAAATAGACTATAGGCTGCGGTGGAGGGACAGAGTGGTTCGATGCAACGAAATCGATTTGCTGAGGCGGTGAAGAGAGAGCTGAAGGTGGTGGAGAGAGTCGGAGGCAGTGGAGAGAGAGCCAGAGGCGGTGGAGAGAGTCAGAGGTGGTGGAGAGAGAGCCAAAGTGATGGAGAGAGAGTCGAAGCAGAGCGTTTAATAATGCTTCACAGTTTCATATCCATAGCAAAATGGAATATCTGATTTTTGGATTAAAAATTGGATTTTCTAATTTTTAAAATTTGTATAAATAAAATGGATATTTGATTTGAAAAAATTATAAAATTTGGATAAAAATAAAAACTAGATTTAAATAAACAGATTTATAATGGATAAGAGCAATGCAAAAATTGGATCAGATTAGCCTAACTAGATTGTTTGCCCACTCTAACCCCTTAGGATGACTTTAGTTAATTAACAATGTTTTTTAATTAATCAAAGTCATGCTCAATAAACATGTTTTTCGTAGATTTTGTTTAACGAAAGTAGTAGTTAATACATGACTTTAGTATTACTTAGTTATTTCATTAAATTTGCCTTATACAATTGACGACTTTAGAAAAATGAAATTGTGTTCCTATAATACGAATTACGCATTTTGATAATATTTATCAAAATTATCCATTCTTGTAACTTTAATGTAAAATTGTACTATTTTAATAAAAAATTTAACATAGAAAAACCTATACTTAAAAAGGTTAAATTAAGACTTCTTAAAATTACTTGTAAAAACATTTAAGTATGATAATTACGTAGTAACATAAGTAAGTAGATATAAATTTAGATATATAATAGTTTTTAAAATAATTCTACAAAATTATCTAAATATAATTTATTATATGTATATATACTATGTTTTAAAATTCTTATATAAAAGGAAATTTTGTATATATTTAAACTATTTTAATTTGTAATAAATTATAATATAATAAATATGTAGACATTATCACGTACGGTAATTTGTTTTATTCCAATATCTACAATATCATTATAATTTGAATAAAAAGAAAAGAAAGAATGGGAAAAACTGTGTAAAGAAAGTAAAGTTTTTATTTTCCTTTTCTTGAATAAAATGAAATACATTCCCCCAGTTTTATAAAGTAGTTTCTCCCAGCAGTGGTGAAAAGTGGAAGATTCATGGGATGGAAGTGTCCCTTTTACAATAAGAAAGCAACTTTCCCTAAATTGTTCTGACTTTTGATTACCCCAAGCTAAAAGCAACCTAATAGAGGTAGCAATACTCAACCCACACATATGCACCATTTCATTTTCATACAAACCTTACCCACACAAAAACAAATATTAGTGCTATGCTATATCTCTTCTCACTCTTCTATACTAATTCTTTTCTTCATCATAATTATTAACACATTTCAAATGTTTAAATTATCATTATCAGTATTTAATTTTCTTAATAAATTGCATGTTACTAAAAAAAGAATATTATTATTATTATTGCTTATATTATTAAATTAAAAGTAATTTGAACAAAGTAAATAGATTGATTGCATTCCTTAATCAAAACACTGTCCTCAATAATAAAAAAATTAAATTTTAAAAAAGAAAATGATGATTTATCTTTTTTTACGTGAAGCACATAATTAAATAAATTCAATTATTTTTAAAAAATCAATTCAAAATTAAAAAAATAGTTAATTAAAGTAAAATAATATTCCATTTATTTAAATTAATTTTGAGTTTACATGGAGTATTAAATTTGGTGTCCCTTCAACTGATTTTAGACATATTTATGAAGAGTGGGTGAAAAAAGCGTTGATGTAGTAGCATAGTAGAGTAAGATATTATGATTAAAAGATTTAGTTAAGAAATATAAATAGGTAGGTTCGTTTAAAATGACAGCATGATTTGTAGGAAACTTCGTGGAAGGTACCCAAGAGTGAGGAATGGCCCTCCCATGGCGCCTCCATTTAATCCCACCACCTTCCACTCTCTTTCCCTGCAACCTCCACCCTTTACTTTTCTCATTCTCTTTCTCTCTCACATTCCTCCACTTCTCTTCTTCTTCCTTCTTTTCTTCACCCACCACCAAACATGAAGCTCATTAGCATCAACCCCAAAAACCTCAAACTCAGCCCCAAACACTTCTTCCGCTCCAAAAAGGAACGATCTTTATCCCGATCCGACCCACCCTCTTTCGGATCCTCTTCCTCCTCCGATGACTCCACCCACAAGCCCGCCGCACCCAGCGCCGCAGGCTCTCTCACTCCCACTAGCGTTCTCCCCGGCGTATCCGGTGACTGGTCCGACGTCACAGTAGACGTCCGGTGGGACCTCGCCCAGGCCTTCCGGCTAATCGACCGAGACAACGATGGAGTCGTTTCGCGCCAGGACCTAGAGGCGGTCCTCACGCGCCTCGGCGCGTCCGACGTCGCGCTCATGCTCAGCGAGGTCGAAGGAGGCGCCGGCGGCTGCATCACCGTGGAGGCCCTCATGAACCACATCGGGTCGGGTCCGGAGTCCGGGTCGGATCCGGAGGAGCTTAAGGAGGCCTTTGCGGTGTTCGACACGGATCGTGACGGGAGGATCTCGGCGGAGGAGTTGCTCCGGGTGTTCAGAGCGATCGGCGACGAGCGGTGCACGTTAGAGGAGTGCCGGCGCATGATAGAGGGTGTGGACAGGAACGGGGACGGATTCGTGTGCTTCGAGGACTTCTCTCGTATGATGGAACTGCATCGGTGATGGTTGAGATTGTGATGATGATCATGATAATGTTATGAACGAAAAAAAAGTGAAAATATATATAAGAACGAAGGCAACTTCTTCATTTTTTAAACCCGTTATTTGTGATTGTTGGAATTATTATTTGGTTGTATAATTAATAATTAATTTAAGGGAAAAGTGCGATCCACTCAAAAGAGTTTAATGGGGATATCTACAATAAGTGGTTTAAGGTGGTCAAGTTCTTGAACTTGTGAAATAATATATGGCACATTGATCGGATACCCGCAACATATACCTTAACTAGTGTGGAATGGAATAATGTTTCTTTCTGTAGCGGTAGGGACGACACTCTTTCTTTCTATAGCGGTAGGGACGACACGATTCAGATAACGTCTCGGGTCAGGGCATTCATCACACTATACATTTAATTAAGATTAAGTAGAGACCCAATTCTTTAATTTGTTTGATTAAAATAATATAAATAACATAAATTTTCAAGAAAATAATATAAATAAAGAATAAATTTCAAGAATTAAGTATGTATTATACACCGTACTTAGAATATAGAGTACTAAATATTATATTTGAATCGAGTAATAAATATTATATTTGAATTGAGCATCGAAGTGTCTTATGCACGTATCATCTTAGTCTAAATTTTGTGAATGTCGATGAGTGGAACTAGTAGAGAAATATGGAGAGGAACTGAAGTGCAAACTGATAGACTGATCGAGAAAAATCAAAATAGTAGTTTCAATCATTCTCTATGTCCCGTATAAGAACAATTGACGTCCATCGTGGAGTCGAGAGAATTCGTGTGAAGAAAAAAGTTAATGGTATCAACTCGAAGCATGGCTAGCGAAAGGATGTCTGAAGCTGATTATATGGCATTGTTGATGTCTCTGCAAAAAGAGATGACAGAGATGAAGGGAATGAATGAGGAGGTCACCCGGAAGAATGAGGATGAGACATCAACAATGCCTAGCTCTTCGAAAGGAGAACGAAGAGATGAGAAGGAAGCTCGAGGAGGGGGGACTGTTTGTTGGACCGACCAATTTTGTCAACAGGTCCTTCGCCACCCCAACTGATATGATTCCAATAGCAAGATATAGATGATTCTTTGACATTTTATGGAATCAACTTGAGCTGGAATATGATTAGGCACTTTTCTAGAATTGGATCAATGTTCTATCATTCAAGAACTCACC
>Ga0123342_1005518_pt1 | contig 18251 bp, 12 predicted proteins | sample Turbeawhitnodule_FD_89960 | JGI IMG/M metagenome (GOLD analysis project Ga0123342, IMG submission 89960) | Root nodule microbial communities of legume samples collected from Mexico - Turtle bean Mexico white nodule | ecosystem: Host-associated > Plants > Roots > Nodule | place: Mexico: Nepantla...
GACTCGGGAGTAGGGGTAAGTTTAAAAATACGATATAATATTCGAAAGGCTTGAAGAATTGCCCACGAGTTGGGGTGCAACTGCGTGGGCCTGACATTGAGAATCCGGAGGACTCCCATGGTGAAATTATCAAAAGGAAAGGTAACGTGTAGGTTAGCAAAAAGTGTACTATATACAAAAAAGAAATCATGTGGCGCGTTTTCCCGACTGTGACACACACGGTCGGTTATGCCGCAAACGTCCACAGCTAGTGCTTCGATCGGGCAGTCGGATTCTATAAAATCCTTGTTGGCAGAGAAAAACTTATCTAAGTCATCTGAAGTTCTAATCTTAGTCAGAATATTAAGGACGGACGGATCAACCCAATCATAGGTTGGGTCGTCCGATGACTGACTCGCACTACCAGACGCAGTACGAGTCAAAGACGAATCTACACTATGGGAAGACCCTACAGAAGATGACATTACTAACCTTGACAATAAACAAAACGGGGAAACAACAACCGCAACAGACTCGACACTCGGAGCAAGCAGTGTGATCCCTGTGAGAGAAGAGAGAATGTACACCCCTAAACTTCCCAGCGAAGGAGTATTTATAGTCATCACAGTAAGAGAGAGAAACTCTCGTAAACCATCCAACACCGTTAGATCTACCACAATCCAATGGTCAGTACCGCTCGACATTTGAAACAACAAGAAAACCCCACCGTTGAAACCATCAGATGGAACAATACACCTAGAAACGGCGGCTCTGCCAAGCGTCACATCTCTGCTGTGCATTTAATGATGCCAGCTATCACGCATTATCTTGAAATTCTCAACCATCTTACACGAGTCTTTGGCCGATAATACCCTCAAGCCTGGGGGGCAAGTGTACCGGTCGGGCCTCGGACGACCGAACGCATACATTAAATAATACATTAAAAATATAATATAATAAACACGTGGCAGGAAAACGGTTGCAACTAACGTTGAGTGAGTCAAAGACACTTCGAGAAGCGCTTCCTTAATATCAGGAAACCACTACACATGACCTAAGGACCACTACGCATGTCTTTAGCAACTGATTACCTGGCCCATACGAACCAAAGCCCAAGTCAACCTATAAAAGGAACTTCTGAAAGAGGAAAATGTACGCTTTTATGATACCCAGATAGACTAGACTAATTACTAGCACGGACTAGAGCGTCGGAGTGCAATCACAGGTATTCCCGCCGACCGGACGAGCGCACTCGTGAAGGAGAAGGAACTTGAAGAATCAGGTAGCTGCTGACACGACAATAATTGTGTATCAACGTGAACCAACATTACTCTAGCCCTGAAATGTAAAAATCTTATACTTCTCCCTTATTAAGTCTTGAAACTAAATTTTTTTTTGATGAAGCTCGGTTAGGTAAATGAGAAAATTTGTTGACGAAGAGTACAATTATTCTTTCAACTTCTGAACTCTATTTTCGATACAGTTTCCGAAATAATTTTTGAAAAGTTGATTATTTAATACATGTTTTTATCGTCATACTAAAGAACATAAATAAAGACAATAAGTATAGAACGATAAATCTTAAACCTTAAAAAACTCCTCCTTTAAACCTAAGTGATCTCAACGACAGTCAAACCAAGACCATTGTTATACTAAGCCAAACCATACGCAGTAAACCACTTCTTCTGGCACGACACAGACGCAAGTAACCTGCACGCGCCATCGTGGTCGCTATGAGCGAATCCCAAGACCTCTCCTACCCTCCTATAGACCCTGTCAACTTCGATCTCATCATCGTCGGCACCGGCCTATCTGAATCCGTCATCGCCGCCGCCGCATCCGCCGCCGGAAAAACTATCCTCCACCTCGACCCCAACTCCTTCTACGGTAGCCACTTCGCCTCTCTCTCCTTCCTCCACCTTACTGCCTACCTCACCTCCCCCAGTCCGCTCCCCGCCGCCGTCACAACCACCGATTCCGAAGACGTCGTTGTCGATCTCCTCCACCAACCCCTCTGCTCCGATGCAGAAATCACATCCTACGATGAATACTCATTCCTCTGCGAAAATTCGAGGAAATTCAACATCGATTTGGGAGGTCCGAGGGCGCTGTTCAGCGCGGACAAGACGATCGATCTGCTGCTGAAATCGGGCGCGGCGCAGTATTTGGAGTTCAAAGGAATCGATGAATGCTTCGTATACGAAGCAAAGGAGGGTTTGGCGAACGTGCCAGATTCTCGCGGAGCAATTTTCAGAGACAAGAAGCTTTCGCTGAAGGAGAAGAACCAGTTGATGAGGTTCTTCAAGCTGGTTCAGCAGCACTTGGATGATACTCAGGAGGAGAAAATTTCGAAGGAAGATATGGAGATTCCGTTTGTTAGTTTCTTGGAGAAAATGAAGTTGCCGCCTAAGATAAAATCGTATTTCACCATTTCTGTTTGCTAGTGAGATTTGATTTTCATTCATTTCTGCACATCATTATCATCTTTCTTCAGCTCAGGGGATTTGTTTATTAAGCCTTTCATTGTGTGTGCCCTGTCTGTTTCAGATCACTTTCAAGTTGCATTGTAGGCTATTGATAAAATGTACGTCTTCAGATTAGTAGATAAAGGTGTTTCATTAGCCTGTAATTACCACCGTACTGCATATGAATGTTTCTGCACTTCTAGATTACCCTCAACACCAGTCCTTTACCATTTTAACCATACTCAGGAAGAAAGTAGGAGAAACTATTGCTCCGCCTGGAGTATCTTGCTTGTTAGTGAAATTTTTAGTTTCTAGTTTGTTATTTTGTCGTGTACTTTAAGTTTCATGGGCATGCTTAGGCGGAAATAGGACTGGGAATTTTAGGTGTTTTGCTATATGAAAATCAACATTGAATCACAATCGAAGTGGCTTACACTAAAGAGTGGTGTGATAGATTCTTTTGTACACTTTTGATATATTTTCCCTAGGAATTGGAGCAGTGATGCTTTTTTAGTGTCTGGATTATATTTATTGTCTCTCTCCATGAAGCTGTTGCTTTTTATGTTCCATGTAAGTGAAATCTGGCCTTTGAATAATAACAGATGAAATCTTAGGTGCTCAGTTTGTTTGGTTGCTGCTTGAAGCATTAAACCGTCTGATGTGGCCATTAGCCATGTTATTTTCTTTTTGGAAAACTGAAATTGATCATCTTCTTCTGTGATGAAGAGAACTATTTATTTCATATTTCATTGATACTTTCTAGTAAAGTATGTCAACTCAAATAATGCACGCATAACCTGTTGACCCGCTTCAAGTACGCTAAGGTAAAGTCTTTCTGTCTTCCACAGGATTCTTCTGTATGCTATAGCCATGCTAGATTATGATCAAGACAGTAACGAGGTTTGTAAAGATTTGCTTAAAACAAAAGATGGAATAAATTGTTTAGCTCAATACAGCTCATCTGTTGGAAGGTATTTTCATATTCTTATACTTTCATGCATTACATTTGCCATACTGTTTAATTTTCTTTTTGAGATACTTATCTTATTTAACTCAGGTTTCCTAATGCTCCTGGGGCTTTGCTTTATCCTATTTATGGTGAAGGAGAACTACCACAAGCCTTTTGTCGCCGTGCTGCTGTCAAAGGTTGCATTTATGTAAGTTACAATGGATTTACATTGGATTACTATTACGGAAATTTTCTAGTTGCTGTAACTTCTATAGAGCTTGCATTTTGTTTGAAAACTTATTTAGTAAACAGAAAACAAAAACATTGTTTTATACATTGATTCTAGATGCTAAGTGCATATTGCCTGTTTCTCTTTCTCCCGTTTTTTGTCCTGTTACATAAGTGCCATCATACCTTATGTATGGTAGAAGGAAGCATGGTTCAGCTATCATGTTGTCAAGGAATTTGGCATGTTTGGCTTTTCCTGGATCTTTCTTTCTGAATGCCAGGATTGTGGTTGCGGTAAAAGGGATGGATTCAAATTTTGCTACAAAAGGATACTTGATTATATTATTCAATTTAGTGAAAGTACTATCTCTGTGTGTTATTGTCATAACGATTTACTTGTTTAGGGTTAGGATGAAACTCCTTTATCTTTGTTCTCTTGATGTTGATATTTGGATGTTTTATGATTTTTGTTGGCAAACTAAATACCTTGTTAACTATGTTTCTGCTTGCATGTTTTCAAAATTATTTTTGTTTATTGTTTTGTTGACCATATCTGCTTATTCACATTTTATACTTCTGTGACTCAGGTTCTAAGAATGCCAGTTGTTTCGCTGCTTATGGATAAGGTGCTCATATCATATATATATATATATATATTTGATCTCTTTTTTCTAGTACTTTTTTTGTGAGAAAAGATGAGGTTGAAGTCAATTGCAAAAGGATTTTCATCTGTCATTTTTAAACCAACATTGCAGGTTACTGGGCTTTATAAAGGTGTTAGATTAGCTTCAGGTCAAGATTTATATAGCCACCAACTAATTCTGGATCCATCCTTCACGATTCCATCACCGTTGTCTTTGTCTCCAAGAGATTTTCCTTCTGAAAGGCTCCAACTGTTGAGTCAGAGAGATATTAAAGGAATAGTGGCTAGGGGAATATGCATCACAAGAAGTTCAATAAAGCCAGGTGTATCTAATTGCTCAGTGGTGTATCCTCCTAGATGTAAGAGAAATCTAAACGAAGCATTTATAACTAGAGACATATTAAAACATGAGAAAAAAATTAACTTTTCCTCTATTGCCTATAGCTTTGTATCCCGAACAGATGACGTCAATCAAATCTCTTCAGATAGGATCAAATCTTGCTGTCTGTCCTGAGGGAACGTAAGTTTTTCACAAAATAGAAATTGAAATGTTCATTTTAAATTTATTCTTTTATTTCTTCTTATCTTAACTTCCAACAAATCAGATTCTACACGTTGAAAACCTTTTAGCCTTAATTAACTTCAATTCATGATTAACCTCCCCAAAGCTCTGCCCAAACAAAGGAGTAAACTCAATATTGTTGTCAAACCCCACATAAAAATCTTCATTGTAATTTTTAAAAACTCCTTTTTAAGCAGTTTGCATTTTATTTTATCAAAAGGATGCATCCAACACTTAAAACAGGAAAATGCGTTTTGCTTAAAAAAAATGAAGGACCCTGCTGCACATTTTTATTAGTTGGGGTTTTTCAAATTGTGCCTATTCTTCATATGGATGAAGCTGCAGAGCATTAAAAAATAAAGAAAAAGTGAATCATTTTTTTTGGTTGGGTGTGAGAAGTTGATATTGCATATAAAAATATTTTTATAATTTAATTGCTCCCATTTAGAAACATTTTTGTTTGGGATTTACTGATAAGCTTTTTTTTATAGTCATTGTATCTTTTACATTGTTTTCTGGCTTCAGGATAGTGACTGTTACTCCCATAATTTACGTTTAAAGTTCCGCTCCGTGTTACCATATTCATATCCGTGTTTTCCTTTCCTTTCTCAGCTTTATTTTATATTTTTCCGCATTGTGCAATAATGCCGATGAAGGAAAGAATCTATTAAAAGCAGCCATGAATGCTCTTCTCACACTGCCTGTATCCGGAAACACTATTTCTAGTGTCCAAAGTGACAGTGAAGATACTAAACCGATTGTGCTCTGGAGTGCATTGTATATTCAGAAACTAATTATGGTTTGCTTCTAATCCTTATTCACAGATTTATTTCTTCAACTGTGTTTACTTTACCTGCATATTATTCCATGTGCACTTGTTTCCTTTACTCCAAAGCTCATTACTCATTTGAATTTCTTTTTATCATTATGGAGACTCTACCCTTATTACCCTGTCTACTTTTTCAAAATATTTTTATTTTTTATCTCTAGAAAGTATTAGGGCCCAAAGGACTAGATATCTCATTTTTCAAAGAACACAACCACTGGTAACTAACTAGGCAGTGCTTTTTAATATTAATGTGTTTCAAAATTGTAACCTGAGTAACATTGACATGGACATCATTTTCTGACTATGGATATACTGTGATCTCCTTTTCAGAGTAAATTTGAATTGATCAGCTCCACTTCTACACCGGATGGAAATCTGAACTACAATGACCTTTTAGATGCGGCTGAGAAGGTTTGTCTGATTATCCTTTATTTGAAAACATGTTTCTTCTCATTATTTCTGTCTGACTTCTTGTTGTTGTCACTCAAGTAGCTAGCTAACAAACCTTATTTTTGGACGAGTTGCTTGCCATTTTTGTTTTTCAATGAAAATTAAGGGAACGAATTGGAAAATATTTGTGCACGCGTGCATTTGTTTTGGCAGGTGATGATTGCCCAAAGACAAAAAATTTACAAACCTTGATTAATTATTATTAGCCCTGTAACTGAGTATAGTAGTTTGGTGGTGGTATTCTCGCAGCTATTTGGTCAGATGTACCCCAATGAAGAATTCTTTCCAAAGGCGACATCACCCGAAGATCCAACAGATGAGGATGATAATGGGGTGACTCTGGATAGCTAAATAAGGTCAAAACCAGCTGATCATTTAATGCAGAACGGTAGGAGAAAGGAAGCCGTGAAAGATACACACGCCCAAAAAATCGAGGATGGGGATTAAAATTTGTAATTATAGAGGTAAAAGGTTACATATCTTAATTTTTAGATGAACAAAATCAAAACAAGTCCCCAAGTCTAGGAAAAGTAGTGGTCAGTGATTCTGAATTTTTTTGTAAAGCATACACATACTCATTTGTTGCCAAATATCCACTTATGAGCATTTGTTGGACCAAGTTGCCACTTGTTTTTGAATCGGAAAAGGGGAAGTTCCACGGGGCTGACTGAATTACATCGCTGTCGTTCCTATATCTTCATCTGCAATTTGTGTTTTAAAACAATTTGAATGTACAATATTTGTATGAGAATAGGATGTATTTTGAATTTGTTGCAACTGTGACCGACATGCATATTGTAGCTTGTAAGACTGCACTTAATTTATCAAAAACAATTGATTTCATACGAACAGAACAAATCAAATGTCCTTCCTCAATAAAATTCAGTCGCCTCAAGATATTGGGCACAAACAGTTCTACTGTCAGAAAAAGATGACCACCAAATAGTGTAATGCTATTACTTCCCACGAAATAAATTCATGTGTTCAGGTTACACAAATAAATTAGACATCAGTAGGTGGGTTTGTCATTCCAATACAGAAACTTCTATTTTATTTTAGGCTTAAGTTGTTTTCCATGCTTCAATGATATTTTTTTCCTGGTTCTCAATAAAAAAAATTACTATTTTTAATCTCTACCATTAATTGACATCAGTTTAGTGATGACATGATATCTTAGTGAGTAAGATTAACACATGTTTTTGTTTTTGGTCTTTAATAAAACAAATTGTAGTTTTGTCTCTTAAATATTTTATTTTTATTTTTGTTTTGATCTTTGATGTTTTTTAATAATTTTAAGTGGTGAATTATTTATTAAGTAATCATATCAGTACTTGAATGATTGTAAAATATTTGTTCGGAGAAAAAGTTAAAATACAAACCATATTATTTTGCTTTTGTTAATGTTTAGATATCTTCTTTATTTCAATATTTTAAATATTTTATATTTAACGGTGAGATCAATAGAAAATGGAGAATTTAGACAAAAAACATCTTACACCACCTGTACCGACCCGTCCTCGGGCGTTGATCAAAGTCAAACATACGGTGAGACCCACCAAGGGGCTCCAAGGAGGAAAGTTAGTGTGTTGATCTCTTTGAGCATCGCTATATATGGGCGTCGCCAGGTTTAAGCGTCTCCCACCTTAAAGGCGTGACTTGTTGTCCTAAGAGCGCGCTTTGGCCCCGATGGTGCCACCCCCCGATGCCACGGTACAAGCTAGGAGGCCTCGGGCCCCGGTACCTCATAACAATAATAAAGAGAAGAGAAAGGTGGCTTCAAGGCCATATTCCTAGTACCAGTAGGGAGTGACCTGACTCGTGAAGTACTCATGCATGAGGTGTAGGATGTGGCTACCCGTGCCACCTATGGAGAATCCCTGGGATAGATACGACCCGGGAGAGGGCCTCGCCCCAGGGGTAATCCACGTGCATGGTACGAGAGGAAGGCTGATACACACCCAGGGCGAGTGACTAGAGGCTGGGGCGCATAAGTTGGCACCCAGGTAGTCACCCCTTGCGCTGGATGCACTTCGAGGAAGGAAGACTTATGCGCTAGGATTTCCCTAAGTTGGGTTACAGCGTCGTAAGACCTTCCACGTGGAATTGCGCTTAAGTCAGAGAAGCCACGTGGTAGTAAGCACTAAAACCCAAGGTATATAAGCTTTTCTGAAAGCTTAGTAAGGCACGTTCTAATCATTTGCACGCTTACACACTGTACGCACGAGTGGTTTGAGCACCAGAGAGAAGTTCGTTAGAATACAATTACGCGCCTTCAGAACATCGCAGTACGGTGTTCCGATACGGAGGTGCATAGTGTTTTCTGCCTACTGACTTGATCGTCGGAGTGCAAACGACCACGAGGGCGCCCTTTGTTCTCTCTGTTTCAAGTACTCACGGCGGTGTAGGGTGAAGATTTGAAACCAAGACAAAGGTGTCCTTGATACGCAAGTCACAGCTACGCACGAAGCACATTCTGGTCAACCGGTAGGAACACCACCTATCAATGTTTACCCATTTTCATCCATTGTAAGTTTTATCGTCAATCAAAGAAGATTAAAAAAAAGACGTAAATGTCACCATAATTAGTCACGCTCATTTAATAAATTCATCTTTTATCAGAAACTAATACAAGAACTTTTTTTTTATTGAGGACCAAAAAAATAAAATGTAAAATACTATTAGAAATCGAAAGTAAAATATAAAAAACAATACACAATTCAAACCTATTTTGGTTGGCATGAAAACAGAAATTATCGACAACAATATAAAAAATTTATTAATTTATGAGTAAATAGTTATTGAGATTATTCTTTAACTTTCTTTAAGAATGCACTGTCATTAGTATAAAACACATCTAAGCGATCCTCAAATCAACCAACTACTTCCTGGGTCTTTCTTCAGACTAATTTTAGCCATTTTCTCCCTACATTTAAGAGCTTCTTCCCATTTTCCCTCTCCAGTGTAAATGTTTGAAAGAAGAATGTACGAAGCATGATCACTGGGATTCAATTCTATCATCCTCATTGCAGATTTTTCTCCAATTTCTGTGTTATTATGATTCCTACAAGCACTTAGTAATGTTCTCCAAGCTGATTCACCTCCATCCTTCTGCACTATTTGGTAAGCTTCCTCTAGTCTTCCTGCCCGGCCAAAGGCATCAACTAAGCATGCATAATGCTCAGATTCAGGCTTAATCTTGTATTTGTTAACCATCAATGTAAAGAAATACAAAGTATCTTCCACATAACCTGAATGGCTACAAGCTGATAGCAGAGCTAAGAAAGTTACGTGATTGGGGGTCAAACCATTCTTCTCTAACTTATTGAATACCTCTATGGCTTCTTGTGCTTTCCCATGATGAGCATATCCACATATCACAGCATTACAAATTACTTCATTTGGCTCTACTTGTTCACCAAAAACTTTCTCCGACTCCTCCATGGTTCCACATTTAGCGTACATATCTATAATGGAACTTCCAACGTACACATCACGGTTGTAACCAGACTTGATAGAGAAAACATGGAGTTGTTTACCCACTTGTATAATTGAAAGTTGTGAGCAGGCTGAAATACACAATGGAAGGCTATAACTGGTAAAAGTGATTCCATCAGCCAACATATCTTTGCATAGCTCTAAAGCTTCTGATTCCATCCCATTTTGTTTGTAAGTTCCAATAATAGAACTCCAAGAACCATCATCTTTTCTGACAATGTCAATAAAAGCTTTAAATGCGTCACCAATTTGTTCACACTCAGAGTACATGTGAACTAATGCATTGCCAACCAAAGTATGATGACTCACACTTGATTTTACTATAAGTGAATGAATTTGTCTACCTACCGGCAAATCTAATTTATTCTCACAACACTTTAGAACAACAACTAGGGTGGCAGCTTGAATTTGCAACGAGGTCGTTCTGCGAAGTTCTTGTAATAGTTTCGTAGAGGGACCAGATCCTCGCCCTGGCTGTGCATGAGCCATGATCATGGAGTTCCATGCTACAATATCTTTATCAACAATTCTTCTAAACAGTTTGTCCACATCCACAAGTTCACCGAAACTAGCATAGAGAGTCAACAACACACTTGCTACAAAACAATCGTTTTGATACCCAGTTTTTATCATTTGGCCATGCACTTGAACTCCAGCGTTAAAGTCCTCTAGTTCAACACAAGCTTTCAAAGTACTCGATAACACATGCTGATCTGGTCTATTCCTTTGTCTACACATGTCCTTGAAAAAATGCACAGCTTCCTCCCCTCTATCATTCATGGTATAGCCTGAAATGATAGAACTCCAAACAAAATTATCCTTCTCCTCCATGGAGTAAAAGACTTTCCTGCAAGAACTTACATCCCCACATTTGGCATACAAGTTAACCAGAGCACTGCCCACCACAATATCAGCTTCAGCACCAAACTTAGATGCAAGCCCATGGATTTGCTTTACCTGTTCTAAATAAGTGCAGCACTTGAGTAAGCTAACAAAAGTACTATCATCGGGTTTCAATCCTTGGACCTCCCACATCTCAGAAAACAACCTATGAACCATGATAAAATCACCAACATGAGCAAACCCAGAAATCATAACATTCCATGCAACAAGGTCTTTCATCAACAAGTCATGAAAAGCACGACATGCATCACCGAGATTATTGCCACTGTTAAAGTACATATGCACAATAGAGCTCCCAGCAAACTTGTCTCTCTCAAGCCCAGACCGAACTAGCAGACCATGAATCTGCAAACCCACTTCCCACAATGAAGGAGTGGCACAAGCTCGAAGCAGAACAGAGAATGTGTACTCATTGGGCCTCTCATTCGTTTCACGCATGTGATTGAACATCTCAAAGGCTTTTGGAAGTGACCCAGTTCGGAGATGCGAGGAAATTAAGGTTGTCCAGGTGACAACATTCCGGTGAGGCATATGGTCGAACAGGATGTGGGCATGGCGAAAGTGACCAAATTTGGAATACAGATTCAAGAGAGTATTGGTTAAGTGGGTTTGTGAAATGCATTGAGAGAGAATGAGCTTTGCGTGGATTTGGCTGCATTGTCTCAGCGTTATGGGTTTTGAAGACTTTGCCAGTGACAGCAAAAATGGTTCAAGCACACCACATACTTTGTTTGCAACTTCTGGCTCAAACGCTGTGTGCCGGATCATTCCAATTCCCCTATCATTAACAGACTTATCAGCTCCCTCACCTCAAATCCCACTCCTACACTTTCTTTCCTTTCCTTCCACACTCTTTTAATTCTTCAATTCTCCAAAACCCCTTTCTCTATCTCTCTACGGCATCTGAAGCTACGCGGTTGGTGAAACCGGTGCCTCAGGGAAGATAACCGGCCGGTCCGGTCAGGTGACGATCCCGAAACGGAAAGCGGCGGAGGCAGAAGGCACGACCGCGAACACCGTGTTGCAGCTACCGCTGGCTTTAACAGTGCTGCTCAAAATTTTGTTTATTCATAGTTTTTCTCTTAGCTTAATGCTTGGTCCTTTCTTTCCTAAATAATTTCATTTTGAATTTGGTAAAGTAAACCAAATTTCTTTAATCTAAACACAATTTTCAAAAACTTTTAAACATGAGTAATGATCATTCATCACTACTCTAATTTTTCATAAAAATTACAATTCTCAATATTATTATATTTTTTATTTTTTATATTATTAAATTACAAATTTATTTTTTCTTATATATATTTTATTTTTAAATCCATCACGTGAAAGAATTATATACAGCTCTAATAATTATTAAACTATCATATTCCTTTAAAACATATCTAAGAGACATATCACATCAACAACAAGCAAGCATAGACAAAATTATTTCATTTTGCTTGGGAAATTAGGGAATGTATATTTGTATGATGATAATTTGATTGAAAGATATGTATTGCAAATTCATCTCCACCAATCTGAATGTGTTTAGTTCTAAAGACGAGGTAATATGATACTGAATTCTTCTATTACTGTACCAAATGTTTTTAATTTTTTTGACAATCTAATTCTTCTATATAATTTTATTGATTTTAATCCACAACTTAATTCCACTACAACAAATCTCAAGGATGGGATTAACTTTAGTTTTGTCAATTTTACAATTTTTCAAAATTAAAAAACTTGTACATAACTGGACACAACAATGGAGACAAGTCTTTAGTATGTTGTATGTTTGAAGAGTAACACACCTCTTAGTATTGGTTACAATTTAATAGATACATAGATATTCATTCACTTTCTCGTGAATTATTCTTTTAACATTTCTTTCATTATAAAACTAATCCAAAATGATGTTTATTTAAGTTGTATATCTTTGATGGTGTTAGAAATTTCACCTCCACTATAAAAAAAATATTTAAAAAATATATAATTGAGTGCAAATTTCACTTTATAAGAAAGTTTTGTAAGATGGAGTTAAATTTAAAGTTTACTCATGATATTATGAATTTTGTGAAAGAGATACTTTACCTTTCAATTCTAGTCATCCATGCTTATTTTATAGTATGATATGATCATGATCGCAAGTTTGTATCTACCGATTCAAACCTGAACCATACGCATCCAACAACTTCGTGTCTCTTATTGGTATTGTATAGCATGTTACTTCATGTCTCTTATTGGTATTGTATTCCACTAAAACAAGTCTAATTTCAATTTGTCATTCAACGTCAATCCTTCTCTCAAAGTCTGTTGTTCAATGTGATAAAAAAAATTTCAAACACACTTTTGTTTATAGGGAATGAATTTATCAATGTGAGTAAGCTATCTTATAGCTTTAAGATCCATTGGAGTTAACAAGTATCCATTGAACTCAACAACTGTAAAACAAAAAAGGGAACATTTTATGTCATTGCTTTAATAAATTTAGGAAGCCTCAAATATCAATTTTATTCCTGATGTTGATCATATATTTGCTTCATAGTTACTTATGTTGCTTAAATAAGAATGTTAGCGTGAAACTTGCTACTTTGAGCTATTTTGATTTGGATGTATTGTTGTTTCAACATACTCACAATGTAACTTTGTGTGATAATGAATTATTATGTTTACATGTTTCAGTCATTAACAAAGATGATCCAGCTTTATTATACCGAGAAGATATAGCAAGTATGAGCATTTGTTAGTGTGAAGAAACTTGTTATTTTGGGATCTTTTGATTTGAATGTACTCTTATTTTAATCTGTTCAGTGCTAATTTGTGTTTTACTTTTCAAATCAATATACTCGTGCTAATTTGTGTTTGAATTTTTTGATTTGAATGTAATGTTGTTTTAATATACTAGGAGCTAATTTGTGTAGTGATGTACGATTTTGTTACTCATTTATCTTAAGAAAGTAAGATAAGATTAAGAAGTGAATTTTAAGTTATATTTCAACTTTATAAAATCAATTTTTAAAATAAAATACGATAAAAATATTTTTTTAAAAAATTATGCTAGTATAATAAGGTTATTAATAAATAATGATTTGAAGATATTGTAAATGAATGTTTAACTTTAGAGATCTAAATGAGTAAATATTATTTAAGACGATACCATTTTGTGTTATTTTATCAATAATGTTAAAACTCATATTCCTACTTGTCACTACAAAATTAATTCAAATTTTTCTAATTTGAAACAAATTAAATTATATTGATGAAATTGTAAAAGATAATTTATATATTATTTTTATGCAACATTAATTTACTTGATATTTGTTCTCACTTTTCCATTATTCTATTCCTTGTGCATGATTTTTTTTTTTAATATCACATAAATAGATTGAGGCATTAAATTATCCAAATTCATTATCTTTAGTCTTTCCGAGAACAAGTTGAAATACAAATATTGTTGATAATTTAATTACATATAGAAAGAACAAAACTTTTGTTTTTGGATATGGAGCCCCCCATCTGTTATAGATGGATCCATCAATGTCACTTTATACATACTTCTCACTCTTGAGATTAACCTTATCATTAATATATTCCTCCAACCATGTAAAATAATAAAATAATAATACTATAAGAGAAAGCATTTGTGAATAAATAGCTCGTTATTTCTCTTTAAAAAATAAGCGAATAAATATGTAAAATAGAGCAATAAAATACAAAATATATGTCTGTACAAACTTTTATCTTATATTCTTAATATCACGACTCAAAACCGTGTTAATTAATCCTTAGGATATTTTCTTTATCAATTAGAACTTTTAGCCATAGAAAAAGAGATATATGGACATATTAATTTCTTCATATTTTTAGTTCTATGTTCTGGGTTGGATAAAAAATATTTCTTAAATAAATTATTAAACTCGAAAAAAATACTCTTCATTGGTTATACCTCCTATTTTTTAATGAAAGAATAAATTTTTTAAGTAAAAAATAATTACCTCTTAAAATATAAATATATTAATATATTAAAAATAAAGGTTATTACAATTTACACACATTAACAACTTTTTATTTTATTTTATATGACATGATAACTAAAATAAAATATAATATATTTACACTTTAAAAAAAAAAAATCAGTATGTTGTATTTATATTCTATGATATAAATACTATATAAAAAAAATCAATTAAAAACATAAACACGTCTTGTATACTTTTTAAACATTTGATTACTCTTTTATCCTAAATTTATGGGTATAAAAAGTTAGATGGATTAGATTTTTCTATACACATGATCTGAATCGTTTAAATTGTTATCAATCAAATATTATTTAGAGTATATATTTTTTCAATCATAAGAATTATAATAGAGTTTAATCCAAACATTTTTATTTATTGATAGTTCAGTTTTTAAAATATAAATTAATATAAAAACTCAGTTCAATTTTTTAACTATTTCAAATTTTGGTATAATTGAATTGAATTTAATATTAATATTCTTTTAATCATCGAATTTAATATTAATATAATTCAATTCAAATATTATTTAACAAACTTAATCTATTTGGTAAAATTAATTAATTTTTTTTTTTCACTTCTTTACTAAACTTCATTCTCTATTTCTCTCCAATCATCAAGTACAAACATACATATTCTATTCCTTATGACGACTGTTCATGCGAAAACAAAGAGATAGAGGGTGATAAATCTACTTTTCAATTCGCATGAAGATACATATTCCTTTCAATGCATTTATATATCCATAGCTTCTCTCTGCTTTCCATTTTCTAACCCTATTCAATTCCAACACACTACCATGGCTCTCTCTTTCTACACAACCACTCACACAGTTTGCGTCGCTTCTGTCCTCGATCACCTCTCAAACTTTTCATGCCACTACCTTTTTTTTCATAAGAATTTTTTTTTACATAATTTAAATATATATAACAATGTAAAGTGTATTTTTTTTAGTTAATATAAATATGGAAAATATTGTCATATTTTAAAAAAGTTAAAATAAAAATTGTTTGCTTAATTATTTTTATTATTATAATTTTATTTTTAACAATTATGTTTGTTATTTTACATTTTATAGATAAGGTTAAAAAAAATCATAAACATATATAACCTTTTTAAATAATTAAATAGTTAAAAAATTATGTATGACTATATTCTTAAAAGATTTAAAAAAAATAATTATGGTTTTAGAAATATGATTTCATTTTATTAAGTTATGTTTTAAAATATGGTTTTATCATAAGTTATATATTTTTTAAAAACCCAACTTAAACATTGTTATGAATTTATGTTTTTAAAATATTATAATTTATATTAAAAATATATTTTAAATAAAATTAATTTTATTTAAAAAAATTATTTTAACTCTATATCAGTTGACTATAAAAAATTACAATCTATTTAAAATATAGGTTAAATTAAATCACATCCTTAACACTTATAAATAAAAATAATATTTTAAATCAATTTTTTTTGGAATGAAGAAAATGGAGAGTGGGACACAAACCCGATATATAAACCATTCAAAACAATGCCATGCCAATTCAAATTTCCTTTTTTTTTTTACCATAAACTAGTTTTCTAAATAAAAAAAAATTCAAACGGCGACGGTCGTGCTTATTGTTCCTTTATAATATATTTCTTTATAATATATTTTTTACCAGAGAGTATGGGTCTAATGGCGTTGGTTTCTTGGTGTAAATTCTATTTTCCTTCAAAATATAAATCCTTTTCTCTTAATGTGGAACTCAAACTTGACTCTTAATCAGAAAAATATTTCTTATGATAACTTAGTATTGCTATTACATAATATGGCAGATATGCTGTCAATACAATTTCAGAATTTTTTTTTCGTATTGTCATGAACACGTTATTTCTTAATTAGGACCATGTCTGAGATGAAAAAGGGAGGAAGAAGTGTCTGAATTGGCTCTTTGATAACACTAGGAATTATCTGTCAAATTCAGAAGAACTTAAATTTTTACTTCTTTGAAACGAAAATGAATATATCTTTTATTGAATCAGGCGTCACTGATTTCAAAGAGATTTGATTGATCAAAGAGTGTGAGATAGGATTTTCATCTTGTATTGATTTCAAATTAGTTCTGTAGCAAGTGTAATCCTTTGTATCTTTTGAAAGAATCTTTTTGTGTATTGCTGAGAAGTGTTGTGTGTTCTTGAGGGGATCAAGATCAGTATTCTTAGTGTTGTTGTGCTTGACCAAAGGAAGTGTGTGTCTTGAGGGGAAGGTCACTTCTTTGGTTGTGTTGTAAGTAATTTAGGGTTGATTGCTTAGTGGATTCCCTAGTGGTTTCTAGGAAGACTGGATGTAGCTCTGGGTTTAGAGAGTGAACCAGTATAAACCTCTGTGTGCATTCTCTCTATCCTTAATCTCTTTAAATTCAGTTTTGATATTTGTGAACTGGTATAAACAACCGATTGTTTCTGCGAAACAACCGATTGTTTTTGCGAAACAACCGATTGTTTTTCTGGTGCTGTGGTTTTTGCTTTGTGTTTTTGGCAAACTGATTTCCTTATCAACTGTTTCTCGAAGTAATTTCATTTTTGACTTAAAAGTTTGCGAAAACCCTCTTTAAACCATTCACCCCCTCTAGTTAAAGGACATTCTAACAACTGGTATATATCATGAGCTTGGTTCTTGAAATTTATTCAAGTGTGATCCTAAAAATGTTTTTTAATGGCTGATAGACTACCTTTTGGGGAAGGTGCTTCACTCAACATACCACCTCTGTTTTGTGGTTTGAACTACCAATTTTGGAAAGTAAGAATGAAAATCTTTGTGGAATCACTTAACAAAGGTATTTGGGATGCAATTGAAAATGGTCCTTTTGTCCCAAAATTTGAAAAAGATGGATCTTCCATTGAAAAGCCTTGGTCTCAATGGACTAATTCTGAAAGCAAGAAGGCCAAATTTGATTGCATTGCTAAAAACATAATAACCTCTGCTTTGAATTTAGATGAGTTTTTCAGGGTCTCTCAATGCAAATCAACAAAGGAAATGTGGGACACCTTGGAGGTAACTCATGAAGGTACAAATGAGGTGAAGAGAGTTAGGAAGGATACTCTAATCCAAGAGTATGAGATTTTCAGAATGCTCAAGGGTGAAACAATTGCTGAAGTGCAAAAAGATTCAAAAGATTCACGCACATCATCAATCATCTCATGAGCCTTGACAAGACCTTTGAAAAAGAAGAGCTAAACATCAAGATTTTGAAATGTCTTGATAAAGCATGGCAACCTAAGGTAACTGCAATATCTGAATCTAAAGATCTAATATCTTTGAGTATGGCTTCTTTGTTTGGAAAGCTTAGGGAATATGAGTTAGAGATGAATCGACTCAATGTTCAAGAAAGCGAAGACAAACACATAAGGAGTATTGCCTTAAAAGCTGTCAAACACAAAGGAAAACAAGAATCCAACGATGATAGTGATGAAGAGAACCTTAGCTTGCTATCCAGAAAGTTTAGCAAATTCTTAAAGAGGAACCGCAACAAAGACAACAACTAAGATAGGTATGGAAACAAGAAATCCAATGATTTTAATTCCAATAACTATACTTGTTTTGGTTGTGGTGAGCAAGGGCACATAAAGGCATATTGCCCAAACAAAAGCAAGGAGAAAAAGCCTAGCTACAAGGAAAAGAAGGGCAAGACAAAAAGAGCCTACATAGCTTGGGATGAAAATGAGGTATCCTCATCAAGTTCATCATCAAGTGAAGATGAAAGAGCA
>Ga0123342_1005519_pt1 | contig 18248 bp, 10 predicted proteins | sample Turbeawhitnodule_FD_89960 | JGI IMG/M metagenome (GOLD analysis project Ga0123342, IMG submission 89960) | Root nodule microbial communities of legume samples collected from Mexico - Turtle bean Mexico white nodule | ecosystem: Host-associated > Plants > Roots > Nodule | place: Mexico: Nepantla...
AACTGCATTGAACTCCAATGGCTTTCGCTTTCCATATTGCTTTCGTTTTTAATGGGTTTCGCTCTGCATTTTGAAGGTGTATTGTTCCATTGCTTCCGCCGCTGTCGCATTTCGCTCTCGCCGTTCCGCCACTGCTTCTGCCGCCGCACTCGCCGTTGCTGCCGTGTTTCCTCTTCTCCCCTTCCACTCTTCACCAACAACGTGCCCCTAAAACCCCAACTCATTCAGAAGAATATACAAATGCGGCTATTTCAAATAACCGCATTCATAAATCGCATTTACAAATGCGGCTCTATAGCCGCATATGTATTACAACTGCGTGCTGATCAAATGCGGCTCTAGCCGCATTTGATTAGCATTTTTGCGTTAGTGTTCATATCAAGCACAAGGACTTGATGATGACCTTACCAAGCACGAGGACTTGGTGACGACTTTACCAAGCACGAGGACTTGGTGATGACTCATACCAAAAGCGAGGACTTGGCGATGACCTTACAAAGAGAGAGGACTTGACGACGACCTAACAAAGCACGAGAACTTGGCGACAACCCTGCCAAGCGCGAAGACTTTGCGACGTCCCTACAAAGTGCGAGGACTTGGCGGAAACCCTGCCAAGTGCAAGGATTTGGCAACGACCTTGCCAAGCGTAAGGACTTGGTGACGACCCTACCAAGTGCGAGGACTTGCGATGATTCCTACCAAGTGTGATGACTAGGGAATGACCTTACCAAACGTGAAGACTTGGCGACGATAACTTTGTTTAAAGTTCAAATGTCTTATCAAGATATCCTTTCTTAAAGGTTGTCCTTATCTCTACATGTCCCCGAACTCGAACATGCTTGCTAAAAACCCTGAAAATTATAATAATTTTAATTTATTTAAAAAAAATAAAGGTAATTACAATGCATATTATCAAACTATTTTGTTGTACAGTGTAAAATCCTTTATCACCAATTAATTGGAAAGTAGAAAAATGTTGAAAGGAGAATAAGAAATAATTTGAAGTCATTGGTTCCTTGGTGGTCCATGAACACCATTAGGTTCTCCTCCTCAAACCCTCATCATAGGCATTTGTGACTCCTCCACCCTATTTCATTTTGCTTGCACATTTCTTTCATTATTTTTCCATCATTTGTTGTAAGATTTGGGATACCACATCTCCCTTCTCTTGTGTTATGGTTCTTCTTATTACTCATATTTATGAAAATGACGTATCATTTACCTACCACACAATGAACGTTAATATTGAAACCAAGAAGTGTGGAGATCCTAATATAAAACAAAGCCACTTTGTCCTTTTACTTTTATCATTGTTCATTTTAATATAATGTTTGCTAGTTTCTACTTTTTCATTAGATAGTTTCCAATATATTTATTACTAATTACACCTTTTTAATATTATGATTTATATTAAAAATAATTTTAAATACTTTAGCAACACTATCAAGATTCATCTATTAATTATTTTTATCTTATGAGTCCACCAACAAGTTACCATGAATAATATTATTAAGATCAAACCTGAACCATACCACCAAATAGCATTGACTTTAAGCCCAAAACCTAAAAGAAAGGATAAATTGATGACCTATAAAAACACCATTGATCAAACCTAAGAAAACCAGGCCTTAACCATAACGCTGCATAAACCTATGCAAGGGTTGGTGGATGTTTGTTTTACTCCAATTAATAATTTCCAAATTCATTGAACGTCACTCTCCTTTTCCAAAACTTTCCCAAAACTTTGACATCAAACACGACTCAAAACGGAAATACTAGTCTTAAAACTTGATGTTGAAACTATTTTGCCTTGTTCCATACCCACATTGTTCTATTCAGATCCAAATATTTAAGCCCTTAAATTTATCTATTGTTTTCATAAATAGTTTTACATTCACAGCACAACTATTTAAATACTTAAGCTATTATTTAACGTATTTAATTTCTTTAATTTTTTTTATTAAAAAATACATACAGTTTTATTAGCTAAAATTTATTAAAATTACAAAATCAACAGAATTAAATAAGAAATATATTCTTTAAATGTGTGATTTTTAATAAGTTTTAATTAATTAAAGAAAATAATTTTTTTTTTATATATAGGAATTGAGTTATAAAATAATGTTCTTTCTTTATGTATCTTGATCAACTAGACTCTTGATTAATAAAAAATATGTTTAAAGGGCACTTAAAAGAAGGTTTTTTTTTTATAAGAGCTTTCATGTTAGACATTATTATACAGCTTGACATCTCAGTTAGGCTGATATCTCAAGTAACAACAATAATTTACCATCATATGAAAAAAAATTATTAAAAAAAAAATATGGGGACTAAACCAAAATTCATATGTTAACAAAAATTATACAAAGGTAGACTATACCTATTCATAAAGAAGAATTTTAAGAACATAGCATAAGGAAGCCTATTATACCAATGAAATGATTCTCTATGAATAAATCCTAAATTAGCCAACTTATCAGCACACACATCCTCTTCACGAAAAATATGAGTAACCCTAAACCTGATTTTCCGACGTAATTCTGACCATGGTTTCCCAAATTTCAGAAAAAGTTTATTTAGTCTTTTAAAATTGAAAAAAAAGTCTCTAAACACTGAATTTAAAATGAATTCAAAACAGATTTTATCCTACATCCATAATTTAAAATAAACCCTTTAAAAGTAGTATTTAAAAATTAAAACCATATTATTTTAATTTTAGAAAAAATATTTTAAAAAAATTAAAACAAATTAATCCCATTTTAGAAAGTAAAAACTTATCCATCCTTAAAATACATACTGTTAATTTTTTTAAAAAGATAATCCGTTTAGTTTTATTTAATGAAACGCAAGTTTAACATCATCGGGCATAAGCACAACACAACACAACACAGGTGTAAAGACCATCTTACCCTCAATTAAGAAGGCTCAAAACGGGTCAGAAGATCTACCAATCTGAATGCCCATATTTTTACACCCACGTTCGCTGTCCTCACCTTACCTCACCCTTCTCTCTCTAACCTTGAAACGAAACCTCGCCACTGCAACGAACACAACCACTTCAAGTGCTCCCAATTCCTCACTCATCACGGTTCGTTCCTCTTCCATTTTCTCCCTCTCCAACTCCATTTACTTTTCTTCCTTTTTTGTCTTCTTCCAATTCCATACACCAATTTATCGCATCTCGTAATTGCTCTGTTTTAGCTTATACCTCTTGCGAACTGTTTAACCTTATGATTGCCTCCGTAGGGTTATGGTTTTGTTTCCTCATCTTTTATTCTCTCTTTTTTCCTCCCTTTCCGTTAATTCTGTCTATGATTTGGGGTTTTTGATAGCTTCTGCGTGTTCGTGTTCCTATGTTATGACTTTTAGGTGTGTATTTGGTTATTGATTACGTAACTCTGCGCTTTTATTTGATTTGCATTGAGTATTCGCTGCGTTTGGTACGCGATTATGCTTTGACTTCAGATTCAGACAGTGTTGAAAGAACGACTTTGAACTTTGCCTGGATTCTGAGGTTGACTAGGAGTTATTGTAAGAAATGATGTAGAGTATTTGGGAACCTGTTGAGAAGTTAGACGAGGAACCCATAACTATTAGCTTCTTGAAGCTATGACTATTACCCCCTTAGTAAATGTGAAAAACTACGTCTGGACTTGTAGATTTTAGTACTAATATTTGGGATATTGAGACGACTAAGCTCCATCTTTTATGATAGCTGAAAATATTTGATAATAATTATCTACTGTTACATATAATTCTTTATGGTTGTTTCTAGGAGCTCTCACATTATACGGTTTGGATGTGTCTGTCATTAAATGTGCCCCCGAGAGAGTTTTTCTGCACAGCAAGCTTCCTTTTTTTTTTAAATAAATGGTCATAATCCATAAACTGCTTCATTTTTTTATTTATTTATGCAATTTGAAATGCTCCTAAGTAGAATTCCTGTTAATGGCATTGCTATCTCAGTTTATTCCCTGGGTTATTTTTTAAGCTATGTGATTTATTTACATCTCAGTTTCGGCAATGCACCGGGTGGGTAGTGCTAGTAATGGAAACAATTCAACTCGTCCTCGCAAGGAGAAGAGATTAACCTACGTGTTGAATGATTCTGACGACACTAAGGTGAACTCATTATATATTTATGTATTTTATTTGTTCCAGGGAAATAGACAAGTTCAATGTTTGATTCTATTAGTTGCATCTTTATCGTTGCAAAATTTTTATTTGATTTGTGTTTATCTTTTAAATAGTTGAACTTGATTGGATGTTTTTAATGAACACAATCATTTCTTACTTGGATGGAAAATATTCTTCAAATTATATGGTGAATTCCCACTTTGGTCCCTGCTAGATTTTTAAACTTAATTTTCTCCTCGAAAGGTTAATGACGTTAAATGGTGCCCTGGTGTGAATATTTGGGTCAATTGGGTCCTAGTAAACAGTATTTTCTCAAGTTTGATTTTAAAACCTTTTCTTTGAGAGTCAAATGGACGTGAATCGTGATCACCTTTGGAGGACCAAATTGATGTTCCTATAAAGATCAAGATGGAGGTTTTCCCTACCTTGTAATATTATTTTGTCTTTTATTTACGTTGACCCATTTAGTGGTTTGCATATTTTGACCTTCTTTTAATATTTTCCCTAGATTTTACTTTCTGATCAATCAAAGCCTCATTTATAGTTCATATAGCACTTGACTTCTTTTCTGCCAGGTACTTAGCATTTTGCTGTGAAAGGTGTTATTGTATGGATTTTCTTTAAATCAAGATTTATTGTTTTGGTTGAAATTCTTTCAATTTTGATAGTATTCTTGGTTGCACGGTCAAGAATTACTTCTAAGTTGACTCTTTTCTGCAGCATTGTGCAGGAATAAATTGTTTGGCTTTACTTACATCTGTATCATCTGACGGGTCTGATTATCTCTTCACTGGGAGTCGAGATGGCAGGCTAAAACGATGGGTACTAGATGTGGATAGAGCAACATGCTCGGCTACCTTTGAATCTCATGTTGATTGGGTACTTATGTTCATTTTTCATTTTATTTTTCTTCTCTTCCATTTTTTTTGTTTACTTCTTAGTTCTAATATAGTAGCTACTGTTAGATAACCATGTTTTTTAAATCTTGATTACTTGATTAAGCATTATCTGCAATGGATCCCCTACCCCTTCCGGTTTTTCTTGCACAAGGCATTTTTTGTATGGACTTCTGTTACATTTTTAATAATGCTTTCTTTTATAAAAGCTTTATGCTCAATCTCAGATATGAGATAAAAAGGTGTAAGGAAATATATGATGTGACATAGGAAAACAATTGACCATGCCATGTGCATGCCTTATTCTTTAGATCTTATCATCTTGGTTATGATTTTGTGGGGGCTGTATTTGATGTTTTGATTAAGATGAGTTGTGATATTTAGTATTCACCTTCATACGTAGGTTTGTAATGGTCTGAATTTGATATAGAATTTTATTTATTTTATATTGTAGAATTTTTCATCAGACATCCTTTCACCCAGTCTATAATGATTTGTTGCGTTCTTTTGTCTTGAAGTTTAACAAGCTTAATTCTATTAGAAAAGATATGGTTTAAAAGGAAAAGGCAATGAAAAACCATTGGTTCTCATGTGCAAAAATTTCTAAAACTGCAAGTGTAAGTGTGAAACTAAATTTGATTGAGTATTGTATTGTGTTGTTTGTGTTAGATAAATTATCACTGTATTCTTTAACTTCAGTTTTAGGTTGTCTTTTTGTCACATTTCCATCTCTTATATTGTAAAAGTCATAATATCCTGCAATGTATCCTGGACATTTTTTCCTTTAAAATATCCCCCTTTTTTTCTAATTAATTTATGTTACTAGAAAAATTCTGCAATCTTTGTTCAATATATCAACGTTCCTGAACTTATAATCATTCTTCTTCTTTTATGTTTTCTCCCTAAAGTCCAAATCCCTGTTTGGCTGTTTCATTAGCATTAAAGTTAATTGAATATGTAAATGTTATTTTAATCTTGCAGGTTAATGATGCTGTTCTTGTTGGTGATAGTACACTCGTTTCTTGTTCTTCAGATACAAACCTTAAGGTTTGTTAATTGCTAGCTTTCTTTGTTCCGACTAGTACTTGCTCTTCTGAAATTATTCAAGTAATTACATAATTATTTACTCCTTTTTATATGTTAGCTATGGAATGCCTTGTCCTTTGGAACTTGTACAAGGACTCTCCGGCAACACTCAGACTACGTTACTTGTCTTGCAGCAGCAGGAAAAAATGTAATGTACAATCTTATGTTTCTTATTAAGTGCATAAGAAAAAATCATTTATTACTTCTGCATGTTCCACATTGAAATGGATAGATACTTTGGTTGAATTATCAGTGTCAAGTCCATTCTTTGATTCTTTAATAGTGTCATGCTTTTTAGAGCAATATTGTTGCCTCTGGTGGCCTTGGTGGGGAGGTTTTTATATGGGATATCGAGTCTGCCATTGCTCCTGTCTCTAAGAGTAATGATGCTACGGGGGATGAATCTTCAAATGGTATCAATGGTTCTGGCAACTTACTACCATTGACAAGCTTGCGTACTATTAACTCAAATGACAATATGTCTATGCACACTACTCAAACTCAGGGATATATTCCAATTTCAGCCAAAGGCCATAAAGATTCTGTCTATGCTTTGGCTATGAATGAAAGTGGAACAATTCTCGTCTCTGGAGGCACAGAAAAGGTACAATGTGCCATATGCTCTACTTGTCAAGGCTTCTTAGTGTTTTGATGTTAGAGTTGGTTTGTTTGCACTGTAGTAGCTTGAGTTATAGGGAATTTGTCTCTGACCATGGTTTATTTATTCTTCCATTTTTCTTGGGTTGTCTAGGTTGTTCGTGTCTGGGACACAAGGTCAGGATCAAAGACCCTAAAGCTAAGAGGGCACACTGATAACATCAGGGCTCTGCTTCTGGATTCTAGCGGCAGGTTTGTGGAGTGGATATCCGAGTTTAGTTGCAATTTTCAGTTTACATTTATATTTTAAAGTTGGTAACTTGCTTTCCCTCCTTTTGGTAATCTTTTTAATATCAAAATTCTCTCATACTCTCTGCATTGATCTTTCTCATTTGACATTTCTATTTTCCCACAACATATAGGTAATAACTAACATGAATAACTTATCACTTCCGTTGGCTATGTTACAGTGGACTTATTTAATAGTCAATCATATGGTGGATGAAATTCTGTTGGGTTTTCATTTCTTTGTATGCAGTCATGTATCTTTTCATTGGATAAGTTTGTTAAGGGTGAGTTTTGTAAGTGAGAAAAAGTGGGGAAGAGGAAGGAAGGGAAAAAGAAAGAACGAAAGCGGGTACTTTGGTAAGGGAGAAGTGTGAAGCAATAAAAATAATCAGCATGGGACCAACTTTTATTTTTGCACGCAAAACAACAAAGAAAAGTTGGGAAATTTGTCATGAAGCACAACATAATCCATTATGTTGTGATAAGGGTGTTCCAGTTATAAAACACTCCCTTAATCAATTATGCAGGGCCCATAATCAATATGGGGGCTTGAGTTTTTTTTTTTCAAACCTTATTTTGATAATAAATAAATAAATAATATTAATAATAAAAAAGAAAAATATCATTGTAAAAGTAAATTCTCTTCAACTAAACAACCTTCATGTTTTATGGAGTCCTCTTGAACTTGTGAAGGATCTATTCAACTCAAAGAAAGAAAAGAACTCTCCATGTAGTTGCATTGATGATAGGTACGGCAAACTCCATAAGAAAATAATAAGTAAAATGAAAAAATAAAGTGCAAGAGGATTTACCACTTGAAGAAACTATTCAAGATAAGAACCACAAGAAAAGTATCATACTCTCAAGACACTAAAATGTTACAAAATTATATTTCATTCAATTTCAAGTGTGAACATTACACGGGAGAATCCCTTTATTTATGGATAGAGAGGGGTTCAAGAACCATCCAAAGAAACATTTAAAGAAAAGATAACAACCCATTGCGAATGCATCTTGCATGTGGTGTGTACTATTGCTGGTGATATGTGGAGGATATTATAATTTCCACATGATGAAGTGGTTAGGTACATGAACTTGCTTAACCTCCTCAATGAGGAGTTAGTTAAGTGAGTTCATGTATCTTCCCACTTCTTGTGCTCATCTCCAGCCTTCTAGAAACTACTAGAATATTCTAAAAACTTCCAAAAAGTTACAAATAGAAACCACTAAAGTATACTAGAAATTCCAAAATGAATTTAAAGTATTATGCTTTCTAATTTTCTGTTCAAGCTCTTTCAGCTTCCTAGTAAATCTTCCTTTGAAATTTTTCTTTATTTTTCATCCTTTTTCTCTTTTGCCACATCCCTTGTAAGAACTCCTTGAGAAGGATCTTCTCCTTCCAACCTCTCATCTTCTCCTTGAAGTGCTTCCTCTTCATATGATCACATCAATTTCTCACCTATTTTGTGTTCTTTTCTTTTCTACTCATTTCCTCACACTCTATTTCTTTCCTTCTTACCCAACATATCCTGTTAAATTAAATAATATGTTTTCTCCAACAAGTCAGCTGTGATTTTCCGATTTTCATTATTGCAGATATTGTTTATCAGGATCTTCAGACTCTATGATAAGGTAATGCACGTGTATGGAGTTATAAGCATTTGTATTTGTTTTGTTTTTGGTTGACTAATAATCCATCTTTCCTGATAGGCTTTGGGATATTGGTCAGCAGAGATGTGTGCATTCTTATGCTGTTCATACAGATTCAGTTTGGGCACTTGCCAGCACCCCAACATTTAGTCATGTTTATAGTGGAGGGAGAGACTTTTCAGTGAGTGCAATCTTCCATCAAGATTAACATCAAACTATTTTTTTATTATTACATTATGCATAACTTGACATCTCCTTTTTACGTTTAACCTGTGAACCTCATTTTCTAATGCACTATTCTTTTATATCCTAAGTTATACTTGACAGATTTGCAAACTAGAGAGAGTAGTTTGCTCTGCACCGGCGAGCACCCTATTCTTCAATTGGCTTTGCATGATGATAACATATGGGTTGCATCAACAGACTCTTCAGTTCGCAGATGGCATGCTGAAGGATGCAACCCTGAAAAGATTTTCCAAAGAGGCAATTCCTTTTTAGCAGGAAACCTGTCTTTTTCAAGGGCAAGAGTGTCTCTAGAAGGATCTACCCCTGTATGTTACATGCATTTTTGAAAATAATTACCATCTGACATTGCTCTGAGTACTCATACCAGTTGCATATGAACATCTGTGTATTAAGCGTGTTAGTTTACATATCTAATATTAGTACTTCCACTTTGTGCATATGACAATTTGTCTTAACAAATTTTGTTGAAAATATTTTTCTTTGGTTCTTTCTGTTCTGCAGAACTAATAACTGTCCTTTTGTTGTCAAAATTAATAATTTTAATAGGTTCCTGTATATAAAGAACCTACCTTAACTATCCTGGGTACACCTGCAATAGTACAACATGAAGTTTTGAATAATAAGAGGCATGTGTTGACGAAGGTAATAGTGGTGTTTTCTGGTAATTTTTTGTGCCATGCATATTGATAGTTCCATTGTGTCATCCATTTTTGTGTGAAATTAATATCCTTTCTGTTACTTTCTTAACTGGTTAATAATTCTCTGTATAGGATGCATCTGGTTCAGTGAAGCTATGGGAGATTACCAAAGGTGTTGTGATTGAAGATTACGGAAAGGTGACAACTTATTGAATTTTCATTTTCTAACATGCATGGGAATCTTATTTGATAGGGAAGTAGATTGGCTGCAATGAGTTATATTTTCACAAATTTCTACTATAGCTGATGATAGGACTCATGTGTTCCTAATAGCTCATGCTTTTCTTGTGGACTATCTATCTAGGTTTCGTTTGAGGACAAAAAGGAAGAGCTATTTGAGATGGTACGATTACCAACTTAAGTCATGGATTCCATTTTTAATAATTATATTTTTTAGTTGGTAAGAAAACATAATGATTTCCAGTAGTTTTTTTTTATTCAAGCTGACTTTTAATTTTCTTCTGATGCTGCTTTAGGTTAGCATTCCGGCATGGTTCACCGTGGATACCAGGCTTGGAAGTTTGTCAGTTCATTTAGACACTCCCCAATGTTTTCATGCAGAGATGTACTCAGCAGATCTTAATATCGTAGGCAAGCCTGAAGATGATAAGGTAATGACTTTGTTATCACGAGTGATGTACCTGGCCTGATCTTAAATTCCTGATTATATTAATTTTTCTCCTATTTTTTGGTATGCTGTAACAATTATTGTCTACTTTTATGCAACCATTTACTTGCTACTGCTGGCTATAGTTGATGTCTAGTCTTGTGCAATTGTCAACCAATTTATCTTCATGGGATCCATTTTAGTGGCACATAACCATCAAACTATCTTTCTCCGAATTGTTACTCAATCTGAAATGATTCCTGTCACTATTCCTAGTATAGTGGACGTGGTGGAAGTATTTAAGTTTCTTTATGATCTGTTGAACTGACATTGGCCGAGTTCTGTTATGCTCTTCTATAGTTTCAACTTTCAAGAAATAATACAATGACAATGAAAATGTTTTCATTAGTTTTCTATCAACAATTCATAAATGCCTGGTATTTTTTGCAGGTTAATTTGGCTCGAGAAACCCTTAAAGGATTACTTGCTTCTTGGTTGAGAAAACGAAAGCAAAGATCTGGATCCTCAGCTCCAGCTAATGGGGAGTTATTATCTGGAAAGGATACTGCTTCAAGAAGTAGTACCCATTCAAGAATTGAGGTTGATGGTAGTTCTGATAATGATGCTATGGTTTATCCTCCGTTTGAATTCTCAGTTACCTCCCCACCTTCCATTATTACCGAGGGCACTCATGGAGGTCCATGGAGGAAAAAAACTACTGATTTAGACGGAACCAAGGATGATAAAGACTTCCCCTGGTGGTGTCTGGACTGTGTTTTGAATAATCGGTTACCTCCCAGAGAAAATACTAAGTAAGTTTACCTTCCTCTTCAATTTATCCTTCGTTAAAAGGTTGCTTTTAAACACATGGTAGTAGTTGAAAGTATTAAACCATGCTTGTGACAATTTGTTTATTTTGTTAATGTAGCATAATTTCCTAATTCTGATGATTAATATTTTTTAATCACATGAAAAAAAATATGGTGGTACTTAACATGCCTCTTGTAAATGACATCAATTGATATATGGTTAAAAAGTCAAAGGAATCTATCTTTCTATTAATTCTGTGGTATCTGTTGACTTGGAATCATCGATGTACTCAACAACACAGTATCTTCAAACCTATTTTGTACTTCTAGTGTTTATTTCCATGATCATGTTAAATTATTTTCTTACTTTTATAGATATAGATTAGCAATGGTCATGTCTATGAATTTGAATCGGAGTATGATGTAATCTCAGACTAGTTACGTATGCTCACTTTGATATATGTTCTTTTGTGATAACCACAGATGCAGTTTCTATTTGCAACCTTGTGAACGCTCTTCAGTCCAGATCCTCACACAAGGGAAGCTAAGTGCCCCACGTATATTAAGAATTCACAAAGTAAGCTTTTATGTTTATATTAATTGACAATTGGTGCTAATAATTGCATTAATAATATTTGGATGTGTTGTTAAGATGCCTTTTATCATGCTTTCCAAAAGTATTATTTGTTTTGAGTTTTTGTGCCTGCATGCATGTGTAGATTCTGTACACATTTTTCTCACGGATGCTGATGCATTTTTGAATGATCAACTTTCTCTTCTTTTGGTTGGTTTAGGTTATTAATTATGTAATAGAGAAGATGGTGCTTGACAAACCTGTGGATAGCTTAAATGCTGAATCTAGTTTTTCCGCTGGTCTTGCTGCGTCACAGTCACAGCATCAAGTAGTTGGCGATGGATCTTTTCGATCTGGATTTCAGCCTTGGCAAAAGCTTAAACCTTCTGTTGAAATATTGTGCAACGACCAGGCAAGCAATATGTTCTGTTATAAGCGATCTTATGACAGTGTAGATAGTAGGTTAAGAATTAATGACAGTGTAGATAGTAGGTTAAGAATTTAAGTATGGAGAAAGTCTGTTGAAATCCAAAAATCTGTTCATCTTATGATATTCTCTGAAGATAACATCTGACATAGCAATTTAATTTAGGCCGGTAATTACAAAATTCAATTACAAGATATTGTCTAAACTCCTTGTTCAGCCTTGAGTATTGTATTTAAGTCTTAAAATAGATCACATTGCTTATATTTGATGTCTAGTTTTGACTGTTCTTGTGTGTTACCAACTTTGTTTTCAATTTCATATTTTTAAGTAAGTTTTTTTTATTTTTTATCTTACTATGTATGCCTTTGATTGGTTTGAGGATGATTGCAATTTTTTAAAGATTGTTTGTCCCAAATTGATTCAATGTTTTATTTGGTTCACTGTTGGCTTTGCTTTGTATGATATGCTATTTTTCATTAAAATAATGTGCATTTAGCCAACTAGCTTTTTGGTTTATTTTCAGGTGCTGTCTCCTGAAATGAGTTTAGCCACAGTGCGAGCTTATATATGGAAGAAATCAGATGACTTGGTTCTGAATTACAGACTAGTTCAAGGCAGGTGACTACAAATTGCATGATGCATCAGAGGTGGGTAATTGAAACTTGGCTTTTCTGAGCTACAATATGATATTAATGCTTTTATGAATTTTCATTCCTGTATTTTTCGTATTCTGTAAATGTTATTTACTGCCAACTGGAAAGAGGAAATAGTTATTTTAGAATAGTATTTCTTTTTTAAATGATGTGAATGTTGATATAAGTGATCTTTTTGTTGACAAAGCCTAATTTTTATATATAATTTGTTCTCTTTCAGATTGGATGAAAGTTGGGTTTAACCATGTCTGAATGTTCATTATTGGTACCACAAGTAACTTTTAAATTTTGATGCATTGCATAACCATTTCTTCTGCTTTCTCACCTTTTACGTAAGTTTTACATATAGAAGAAAAATAAGTTGGAAGAAAAATATTTTCACTTTGTATACTGAATTTTGTTTTTTCCAATACACGCATCACCTAGTGGGATATGTGTGTGTGTGTGTGTGTGTGTGTATATATATATATATATATATGATTTATGTTTGCCATTTTGGAAAGCATTGCAGACCTTATAATGAATTATGATTAATACTTGCAGGTTTTCTTGTGATTATGTAAAATACTTCTGGGCACGAATTCTTCTTGGGTTACCTGCATTGAATTGTGGTATTATAGGAATTTGTAAATTTTGAGCCGTCATTTATCACCAAATTTAGTGACATTCTCCAAAGCTGCTTTGATAGTTTTTTCTTTAGTGGAGATTTGTTACTGTAAATTTTGAGCTATATCTAGCCGGCAGGCATACTTGTGCTGGACACGGCATCGTCTGCATCTGGCATGAAGAAGGTTTCTTAATTGACTCTTTTGAGAATTAGTAGGAATCATACTGGCATAGTGGGGTGCTTTTCAGGAATCAGGTAGTTTCATTTAGAGATGACAACAAAAACACTGTAAATTTGAATTGTGCGTTAAATATCTGGCCATATAAATTATGTTGTCCAGGTGCATATATACTTAGTGAAATTTTGTTAATTGTTAATTGCTAATAATATTATTCTCATTTCTTCAAATTAGTCATTTGATATCCAGTCTGAGTGTACTCAATATGCAATTCTGATAATGGGCCACTGACAGGCATTATTAGTTGAAACTGTAACGCTGTTGATTGTAGCTATGGCTTCGTTTACTCAATGGTTTATATTTCGAATTTATACTAAAAAGGTTGTGACTGATGATCATATTCTTCTGATAATTGTAGCTATGCTTTTATTTTATGTATGTTTGTTGAGCGAATAAATGCTAATTATGGAAACTGCATATTAGCATAGTGGATGGTAGTTTTGCCCCCAGGCGATATTTACTTTAATCTATTGGTGCCTGTTATATTTTAAAGCTACCATTGGTAGCACAGGTCATATTGCAATGATAGAGGTGTAAGTTTTCTCATTTTATTAATGTTCTAAGAGATACTAATGCTCGGTTTGGATTTGGCAGGAAATTTGTAGGTTGTCAGGATTAGAGAGGATAGGTGAGACCGTTTGGATTGATGAATGATAAAGTGGATTTCTGATAATGATTTATATGCTGTGTTTGTTTCTAGGTATGAGGAGGGAGGAGAGGGAGGGAGTGTTTCTTCAGTATGTTTTAGGGGTTTTGAGAGTGTGGGAGTGGATGAGGGAGATGATGAGAGTGATTTTTCAATCTTCACAAAATGAATAAATGTGTTGATTCTATGTAGGATTATTGGATTTTACCCAAATATTATTGTACATGCATTTTATTATAATATACAATATACAAAATTATATATTACATATATTTATTTAACAATTTTTTAATTATACTATTAATAACAAAAAATAATTATAAATAATAAAATAAAATTATAATATCAATAACATATATAGTTATAAAAATAAAAAAAAAATATAATAATAGATATTATTTTTATAATTTTTAATATATTTAATAAATTTATTTCAATTTAACACAAAAATATTTTCTATCTAATTTTTTATTTGTTATTGAAAAATACAAGTAATTATGGATATTATATATTAAAAAAATTAATTAATTCAAACTATAAAAAAAAAATATCATAATTTATTATTCAAATATTTTGTAATAATAAGGATAGTAAATTTACATTTTACATCTTTAAAATAATTTCTAAATTTTTTCTCAATTATCAAATTATTTACAAATTTCAATAAACTATCATCACAAATTCACTCTATCATTCCTCAATCCAAACAACCTCTCTAATCCTTACAGGTTATCTTTGATCCTCACAAATTCTCTCTTTTCTCTTCAATAGTCCTCTCCTTAATTCAAAGACAATATTAATGAGATTTGTGAGTGATGTGATAGTTGGGAGAGAATTTAGAAATTATTTTAAAGGTGTAAAATGTAAGTTTATAAATTTTCTATATTATTAAAAAATATTTAAAGAATGAATTATGATATATTTTTTATTTAGATTTGAGTTAATTAATTTTTCTAATATACAATATTCATAATTACTTGTATTTTTTTAATAAAATTTTAAAAAATATAATAGAAAATATTTTTGTGTTAAATTGAAATAAATTTATTAAATATACTAAAATTTATGAAAATAATATTTATTATTATATATATTTGTTATTTTATATAACTATACATGTTTTGTTGATATTATAATATTTTTATTATTTTCATTATTTATAATTATATGTTGTTATTAATAGTATAATATTTTTAAAATTATTAAATAAATTTATGTAATATTTATTTTTATATATTGTATATATAATTATAATAATAATAATAAAATAATTAATATTATTAATATTTTGAATAATTTATATTATTAATAGTTAGAAAATGTATGTAAAAGGTATGTGGATAAAATGTAAAAATTGTATCTAGTATCATTGCAAATCTCTTCTGTGAAAAATAAAAAATATGCTCCCATCCTCTCCTTCATCCTTTTTTTCCACTTAAACAAACACAATAATCCTCTCCTTCATCCTTTTTTTCCACTTAAACAAACACAATAAGCAATTGCTCCTCTCTCTTCATTCTTCATTGCATATATCTAAAAACAAACACAATGTAAGAAGAGAAAACGAAGCAGAAACCATTATGAGCAAGCAAGGAAGACTTTCCAAGTATTAATACTTTTTTAGTCAAATATAAAATTTAGAGAAAAACTAACTTTCTCAACAATAGTAAGCATGTGTAATATTTTTCCTATTCTGTAGTAAATTATGTTGTAAATACTTAAATCTCTCATGTATCAGGACCAAATTAAAAAATTTCATTTCCCCATGTTCAAGAATGTTAATTTTTTTTATTGACAAAGTGTAAGAGCGTTGTTTATAATTTTTTTTCCAATTGACATACATGGACACCACATTGTGCTAAGTATCAAATATCAATGAAAAAGAGGAATCAAGCAAACGATGAAGGCAAAATCATATGACAACTAATATAACTGACATGAACTCACGACCATGTTCCACCAATCTCTATCCTTCTTTAGTCAATCTTTAAAAGAACAAAACATTGATTTGCTAAAAAAAAGTCCATTGATATTTTTCACAACAAACCAGTACAATGTTCTTCAGAATACATAATAATGATATAACACACTATATCTACTTCTCTTCTCTATATCATGAGAATGACCTAGGGTGGACATTATAAAGTGCTTTGAGGTTGATTTTGGTTGCAAAGCATGTGATTAAACTCTTTGGCAAACCTCTCCATAGCTTCCGCAGGCAAGAAAATCGAAAATATTATACCTTCTTCTCCTTTTCCATTCTTAGCCGAACAAAAATACGATATTCCTAGAAAGCTCCCAGCCCCAGCTTGGGCCACTCCACCATACATAGCCTTACCCCAACCAAAATCCACTGCTCTAAGATTCACACGTGCCAAATATGACACAATACAAGACCTCACAGTTGTGAATAATAAACTTCGTCCCTTCATCACCATCAGGTCTGCAACATACTGCAAGTACTCTTCTTTCATCTCACCTTTCACTTTATTTATTAACTCCACTGCATACCCAAATGGGTTTCTGCAAAGCTTTCCTGCACTCGTTACTGCCGCCAAATATGCAAAGGCATTGCCGTAGTAACCATCCGGTAGTGGAGGATTGAACCGACCACGTGCATTGACTATGCACATCATGCGAACATCCTCATCTGCCTCTATTTGCATTGCTTTTGTGCGACACCGCCATAGGCATGCTGTGATAAGATCAAATGTGGAGCAATGTTGAAGGTGTTGGGGAATCAATTTGCGAAGTGCAGCTATGTCGAGGGTTCTAAAGAAGAATGATCGTTGAATCAAGTTGTGGTTGGAAGAAGGGAAGTTATCTTGGATTTGCTCGTATTCGCGATGGTTAAATGTAATGCGAGGTGGATCTCTTGCCATTAGAAGTTCCCTACCCCATACTGGTGCAATGGAAGGTTTGGTTACTCCTCTAGCTATTTCGGCCCAAGCGTTAATGAATTGTTGGTAACCAAAACCATCAAACATAGTGTGGTTGAAGCGAACGACTAAGATGAAACCACCACACTTAAGTCGTGTTACCTGCATTTATGTTCCATCTTCAATAACTAAAAGAAACAAGCTACTTATAAATGTTTTAATTAAATTCTCACATCCATTACCAAATTAATATTTATATATATATATATATATATATATATATATATATATATATATATATAAAAAAGTAATCACTTAGAGTGTGTCACTCGAGCATTTATTTAAGTTATCTGAGTTTGAGAGTTAGTTAACAATTTCTTCTCCAAATTGAAGTTGTGAATATTTTTACTTTATTAGAGTACTTACCATAACTTCTGCATTAAAAAATAAATAAGTAAATAATAAATACAATAAGATTTTAAAATGTAGTTCAACAGTATTAAAATAGGAGTTACACTGATTATCTCAGCCATAAATTATTGTATATTTATTTAAATTAAAATGAATTTAAAGATTTTAATAAAAAGTTCTAATCTGAATTTTAATATTCTCTTAGATAGGCAACACAAATATTTATTAATAATATTATTCAATTAAAATAATTTTTTAATGTTAAAGCGATAAAACAAAAATTTAACTGCAGATAACTACAACCAAAAATCAACTTAAAATTATTAAAACCAGTGGAAAGCCGTGAATCTTACATTTTATAAATTAAAACAATTTTTTTCCCTTACTCATCATGGATTTTAGATAACTAATATCAAACATAAAATAAAATTAAACAAATGATAATAATATTCATTAAAACGAAAGCACATTTGAATTCCTAAGACTCCCAATTCAATAGATCTGAAATCTAGACTAGAAAGCACATTTGAATTGTTTTTTATATTTTATTTTTTAAAAACAAATTTCAAAACATGGTGGATTTTGACAGAATTTAATTTGGAAGTAACATATAATTATATCAGAATTTCAGTTTTTAAAATTTAAAAAAAAATCTAAAAAATGAATCAAAATGTTCTAGTTTGATGAGTGTGTGTAGTGAACCTGTACGAGTAGAAGGGGAGTGTCGGTAATTTGTTGTGAGCCAGGAACATCGTACAGCAGTTCATCAAAGCATGGAAATGGAGGTTGGAGAGAATCA
>Ga0123342_1005520_pt1 | contig 18243 bp, 12 predicted proteins | sample Turbeawhitnodule_FD_89960 | JGI IMG/M metagenome (GOLD analysis project Ga0123342, IMG submission 89960) | Root nodule microbial communities of legume samples collected from Mexico - Turtle bean Mexico white nodule | ecosystem: Host-associated > Plants > Roots > Nodule | place: Mexico: Nepantla...
TTGGTGTTGTGAGTGGAATTTGGAGACATAGGAACTCGGTGACCTTCGACAGGGGCGTGGTAGATGCGCTCGAGGTATTTGCACTAGTTCAGGTAAATGTTTGGTCTTGGATTTTTGCAAAGTTCTGTTGTAATTCCTTTACGTATCCCAACTGGGTTTTGAACCCAGTGGATTGTATGAGGCTGGTTGTTTAATGCTTTCTTGAGTTGCTTTGGTTGTTCCCTATTTAGTTGGAAGGTGTTCATTAGTTGGAGGTTGGTAAGGCGATAGCTATTTATGTATAAGGGTTGGACCACCCCTAAAGTGGTTCCCATTTATTTATTTTTTATTGCTGATAAAAAAAAAAACTATAAACATACTTATTCTTCCTTTTGATTTACAATTATTATAAGTGAACTATGATTAAAGTTTTTGAGTATAGAAAATATTATTATGATCATATGAAGAGTGACAAATTGTTGCTCCGATCACAATAAAGTATTATGTTAAAACTTGTAATAGAGATAAAATCAACAGCAAATGAACATAAGCACACATAATTTTTTTTTTTTATTTTCATCAGCAGAAGCACACATAAGTAATACAGTCAATATTTAGTGACACAGTTCATCACTTCATTCTCAATATTCATCACGGTTCATCACTTTTAATCTCACACATTACATAATATAAATAATAATGTATTTCATCAACAACTTGGTAGAACAACACAATTTTTTTTCTTAAATCACAATCATACATAATAAAACTGGGACACACTCATCTTCATTCACTGTTTATGCCTTCGATCTCCTCTTAATTAGAGTTGGAAACACAGACTCACCTAGAAAAATTATAAAAACAATTAATATACTTTCATAAAAGTAATTAAGAAAAAAAATATAAATTTAATTATAGAAAGTAACATTATAGCAAATATGGTGCTATTTAGTCCCACTAACTTAAATATCACAAAGAAATATCCACTTAAATAGATATAAATAAAACATATAAAATGATACTAATGTAAAATTACTTACGTAATCAGACGTAATCATCATGTTATGGTGTGAAAAACTGCTTCTAATTAATCATCACCTGCATGCACATAGAGCAAATGATACACATAGAGTAAATGATAGGATAACTCACCATAAAAAGAACTAACAATTTTAGCAGCATTAGTTAATATTTGATGTACCATGTTCACTGTCTTCATCTGAATTGAACTATTGAAGAACTCAAATGATGGCACTAGAAGCATTTGGAGCCTATTTAAAACAAAAGAATACGTATAAGTTAATTTTAAGCATAATGCAACTCAAAAACATATGATGCCAAAAATAATGTCTAAAAATATTGTAATACAGGAAATGAGGATTTCTGATTGAAAATACTTTATATTCGTAGTATATAACTATATAAATAGATATTTTAGTTGCTAATAAAAACGCTAAAAAAGATGTTATTAATTTTGTTATTATAATTTAAAATAAAAAAATATTTAGAATAACTTAAGTTTTTCTGAGTAAAATATAGAATTTTTTTAATTAGACAAGGGTGTAGAAGATTTTGTAGTGTTTAATTAGAGAAACTCAAGTGCAAAAAGGAGGTTTGACAACACCTATAATCATCGATTCGTCGTCTAACAAGATGCAATGTCTATTTTGTGAATAAAGGAAACATATAGGCGACGATTATAATTACAAGTGTCGCCTATTCGAAAATAGAAGATGTAGTAGACGATTTTGGAGGGGAATCATCGCTTATTAGTTGAATATAGACGACGATTTTGGGACGACGACTGTCACTTATACCTGAATATTTCGTATACATGACTGTTATTAGGTCATAATCATCTTCTATATGCTTACTTATTTCCCATCCCAACTTCCTCCTCTTTGCGCTTTCTTTTCTTGTATGTTGTTGTTTTCTCTTCTTTGCACCTTCTTTTGCTCCCCATTACTGTCATTGCTTGTAATATCTTGTCTTCATTATGTTAATGTAGTTTTTTTTATATGCTTTATGTGTTTTCTTCTTTTTCAATGTAGAACGAGCTAGTCTTTGTTTGAAGGTCTTGCTCCTCGTCTTCTCCTCGCCTCCACAACCTTATGCAACCTTTGAAGCTCCCTTAATCTCTTGCACAATATTTGCTCCTCTTTTACTATAGGTTAGTAGCTTTAGGGTTTTTATTTTAATTTTTTGTCATTATTATTTGTAATTATTATTTGTAATGAATTATTAGATTAGTAGTTGTAAATAATAGAATTATTAATTAGTTAAATTATTGTTAAAAGGTGTAGGCATATTATAAATTAAATTATTAGTTAGGTTATTATTTAAATCATTAGTTAGATTAGTAGTTTATTTGTAAATAATAGAATTATTGATTGATTATATTATTATTTATATGTTTAGGTAGATTATTAATTAGATTATTAATGAGGTTATTATTTAAATTATTGGTTAGATTAGTAGTTTAATTGTAAAATTAGAATTGATTAATTAATTATTTAAATTATTAGTTTTTTTAGGTATAATTACCTTATTCGTTCCTACATTTAGGTTAATATTCAATTTAGTACGATGGTATTTAAAAAAAATCAATTTGATCCTTATATTTTTTAAAATGTATCTAAATTGGTCCTTTCGTTAAGTCCCAGCTTACGGTGTCAACTATTGCTTATGTAGCAAAGAGAGGTGTTTATGTGGCGGAGAGAGGTGGGTTTCTCTTTCTCTTTCAAGTGAATTAAGTATTTGAGTTTTAAAAAAAGGCAACAGAGAGAAGGTACTCTGAACTGGGCGAGCCTCATATCTCTGGTGAGGTGGGAGACCTTCTTGTGAAGGTCATCGTCGTCGCCGCCGGCGGGGAGAGCGGAAGCGAGGAGTGCGAGCCAGGAGGAAATGGCTACGGCTCGTTTTAAGAGGGAGGAGTAGAGAGATTTGCAGTTGACGTGGATGAGAATTTTGCTGCCATTGTTGTAGACTGAGAGGGTCTCGACAGAGAGTCCCTTAAGAGCGGTGAGGATGGGGGTAGATTGAGAAAGTGGGAGGAGGAAGAGGTGGGAGAGGTGGTGGGCGAAGGCGGCGAAGCGATGGGGGTGTCGCAGGGGCGGTGGGAGAGCGATAAGGAGGAGATATTGGAGAGGAAGTGGAGGATGGACTGGAGGGAGGGTAGTGAGGGCGGGGAATAGTTGATGGACATTGTACAATGGTGTCGTGCGCGTGGAAGGAGAAGTGGAATTCGTTGTCGGTGGCGGAGTGGGCGCAGCTAAAGGCGAGGCAAGGAGTGAGGTCGGTGGGGATGACGGAGATTGACGTGGTGGGTCCGACCGGGGAGAGCGTGAACCCACACAAGAACCTCTCTCTGTCACATAAGCACCTCTCTCTGCCACATAAGCAACATTTGACGCCGTAAGCTAGGACTTAATGAAAAGGACCAATTTGGATACATTTTAAAAAACATAGGGACCAAATTGATTTTTTTTAAAACCACTATACTAAATTGAATATTGACCCTAAATCTAGGGACGAATAAGGTAATTATACCTTTTTTTTATCAGCAAGAAACATTATATACAAATGGACCACTTCAGGGGTGGTCCAACCCATGTACAAAAGACTAAAACAACCATACAACACAACACCTTCAAGACAACTACACACCTAACCCTGCCAAAAACCGCAACTGCAATCAAGCTAAAACGAGAAAAGGCATGCTAGAGGATACACCAATCAGAAAAAGAGAAACAAACAGAGGAGAATTTAGAAGTAATCCAAGACCAAACCTTCAATTGAGCCAACAGAAAGATTTCAGAGTAATCCAACACTTCTCCTTTAAAATAATGTTATTCTTGTGACACCAAATCTCACTAACCACCGCAATCCAAATATTCTCCAGCCCTATTAGTTAGATTATTAATTAGATTATTAACTAGGTTATTATTTAAATTATTAATTAGATTATTAGTTTAATCAAGATGACGATAATGTAGTTGATTATGTAGATAATGCATATATGTTCAACAACTATCTTGGAGTCATAGCACGTGAGAGAATCACCATTTTATTTCAAAACTCATGATAATGGAGATATTTTGATTGTTTGTCTCTACATGGATGATTTTATATTTACTAACAACAATCCAAGCTTGTTTGAAGAATTCAAGAAGGTGATCATATGAATTTGAGATGAAAGACATAGGACTCATCATGTCTTACTATTTGGTCCTAAATGTTTAAGCAATATGAGGAAGGTATCTTCATTTCTCCAGAAAATTATCCAAAAGAGGTTTTTGAAGAAATTTAAAATGTTTGATTGTAACATTTTTAACATGCGAGTAAAAATATTCAACAACTTCATACTTGTCATGCAATTCCACTAAGAAGATTATTGAAAGAAATTCATTTGCAACAAATGGAAGCTACAAAGATTTGCATGCATAACAAATATGCCCAAGCCTTAGCAAATAACTTGGTATTTCATGATTGAAACAAGCATATAGACACAATATATCATTTTATAAGAGAATCAATTACTAGAAAGAAAGTACAACTTAAGTATGTCAAGACTTAAAGATCAAGTTTCATCACGAAGCCACTAAAGTTTAAAGAGTTTCAAAGGTTAAAAGAAAATACTGAAGTGAAGTAGAAAAAATCATATTAAGGGGGTAAATGTTATTATAATTTAAAATATCTTTAGAATAACTTGAGTTTTTCTAAGTAAAATCTACAAAAAAATTTAACTAGAGAAGGGTGTAGAAAATTCTATTGAAGTTTTAAAGAAAGAAGATGCTAGAAGAGAGTCCATATATCTCTATTAAACACCTATAAATATTATTCTATTTACCATTTTCAATAAAAAAAAAATTGAGTTATCTCTTTATCTTCTCACCTCTACCTATAACAAATTCAAGGCACGAATAACTAGCCTTGTTGATGAATTTGTTACTGAAATCCCCATCCTGAATTAATTAAATTATATTTTTTCTAAAGAAAAATATATATAATGGCCTACTTATAAATTCTCCCGAAAGAAAACGTCTAGTAATTTTAATGAAAATGATAAATTATACTATCATATAAAGAGAAATTAAGAAGAACGCTAGATATTCGTAGGGGCCATATACTCCTAATTTTATCATTCTCTATCAAGATTAAGACGTAAAAGTATGTGTACCTCTTCTTCAAAATTTCTGCGCACAGCAAAATTAAGATCACTTTCCAATCGGGGTTTCACATATTCTGCAGAGTACCACTTTGTCAAATGATTTATTTTGTTGACTGCACTAAAAGTTTTCATTGAGCTGCACTTGATGACGTGGACTTCTTTCAAAGATGGAAAAGTTAAAGTAAAATTGCCAGCGTAAAAGCACATCAACTCTTTTAATCTTTTAAGATGCAAAACCTGTAGCCGCTCAAATATTATTTCTTCATCCTCAATACATTCCTCTGCAACAATTGTCATCAATCCCTCACAGTCTTCCACTACTAGATCTTCAAGTTTCATAAGATCTTTTGCTACAGATGCTGGAAACACGCTTGAAAGACCTTTACATTCATTAACATGTACTTCTTTTAGATGCTGCATGCGTAAAATTCCTTGAGGATCTTCATTCCAAACATTCTCCAGATTTGGAAGCTTCGATAAAACCAATTTCTTCAGAGAAACTAATGTGTCTTTTGTACATTTGACATCAAAGATGGTTTTCACAAAATCACAGTTTTGAACTTTCAATGTTTCTAATTTGGGTAATAGAGGAAGTAAATGGAAGGGTAGCACTGCATCCGATAAAAACTGGCATTTGTCCACATTCAATATGGCCAAGTTACTGAAAGAGAAGTCGGGAATATGCAATGAGCCATACCATATCTCTTGTAGTCCTGGTCTACTTTTGAGATCAAGTTGTTCAAGCTCTGAAATCTACACATGCAAAGAATAAATAAAAATATGAAAATAATTATTTAAAAGATTTTAAATTAATACTTTACAAATACAAAATATTCACCAATTTATTAATAATTTATTTTTTATTAAAAAAAATCAATTCAATATATATATTTATAATATTAATAAGGATTCTCTCATTTTTAACATTTTACTCTTTAGGTTTGTTACTATTTTTAAACTTAACCATTCATAGTAAAAAATTACTTACACAGTAAAAAAAAACTATCAATAATAAAATTATATAAATTCTTATTATTTATTTCAATAATTATTATAAAATTATTTTTATTTTTTATCATAAGAAAAAGGTGGTTTCTACTGGTTTAAAAGAAATTTTCTACCGAGTCACGGTTTTGTAATTTACAGTACTTTGACTTCATGACTTACCAAAAAAAGTTAAGAATTGAAATTTATAATTTATTTAGTTATCGTTTGAACTGTTAGGGCATGTTTGAGATATCTAAAATAAATAAAAGTTATTTTTATGAATATAAAAATTTATAATTATTTTAAACAATATTTTTTTCTTTCATCTGCATATATACTACACATTTTTGTAATGACAAGTAATTCATTACTTGATAAATTTTGTAACAAAAAGTTGAGATTGATGAGGGATGCTAATCAGCTAATATTTCAGACAGATTTTCGTTAATTTTGAATACCATTAATATAGTCACAATGACATTTCATATATATCACTACAAGAAAATCATTGATTAGAAATTAATTTTAAAGACAAAAAATAATTAGTTGTTATAGTAAGCAAATTAGAGACCATTTTGGAGATTAAAAAAAATTGGTTTCTAAATTAATTTATATTATTGTTAAATGGTTTCTAAATTGATATCTAATTAGCTATCAAGATTTTAACTACCAATTATTTAGATTATTTGTTATTTATATGTTATTTATAGTTATTAATTAAAATTATAAATAAAGATTATAATTTTGACTTTAAATTATAGATATAGTGTGTAGGTTTTAATTAGACGTTATAGAAAAAGATCGTAACAATTAAAATCAGATCCATATTTATTTGTCAACTAGACTTGCAGTAGACTACTCTTAGTAGTTAAAAAAAATATGAAGAGTAATGCAATTATGACTATTATTTTGAAGAATTGTTTAACAAGTCGTGGCCTAGACTTGCAGTAGGATTCATTTATATGAGTATTTATTTCGTAGAATTGTTAAATAAATTATAATAATATTTCAGTATGTTGTCCTAAGACGTGTTGCATGTTTAAACATATGCTATACATATATATATATATATACATATATATATATATATATATATATATATGTCTATACTCATTATAGTGTCTTTAAAACAACGAGAATCAAAACAATGTTTGATAAAAAAAATTAAACACGTACCTTTTTCATAAATTCCTTCCTCATAGTAGAGTTGAGATCCATTTTCAATGGAATATCCTTTTCGTCATTAATTGTTACATGAGACAACTTGTCTGCATTTACATTACCTGCACATAAAGTTTCCATCTCGTGGCAAGCTTTCAGTGATAATTCCTTCAATAATGGAAAATTTAAACTCCCTTTGTAAAACCTTCTGAGCTTCAATAAGCTATCAAGATTCAAATAACTGAGTTTTGAAAATATTATCTCATCCTCGTCTGATTCCTCTCCCTCCTCCTTAAACACTATCTCTTTAATTGATTTACATTTTTTTATCTCCATTCTTTGGAGTTGAGCCAAACTTTTAGCTGTTGGGGATGTGAACAAATATGTCAATTTATCACAATTTTCTACTTTTAAACATATCAACTTTGAGAAAGACACTCTGCATGATACCAAGTTTTCTAAACTGAAACAACTAATGACTTCAAAGGTTTCTAGATTTTTGACAAAGGGCTCGGTCCATGAGTTCTCGAACCCAATGGAAACCAGCTCCGGAAGAGACTCCAAGCATAATTCTTTCAGCTGTAATAGATGTTCACTATTATTTGGTCTTTGACGAACAAAAATGACATCGAAGGATCTGCCACACACTACAAGCTTCTTTACATTTGCCAGTTGTTCTAGAAATCCATAGTCCAAAAATTCATCACACTCAATATCAAAATAGATAGTAAGAGCTTTTAACTTGTCTAGAAGTTTTTTCTGAAATTCTCCAGCCACAATTATCTTCAGTTCATTCTCACCCACCGTGAGATGCTCTAAGTTGGGTGTAATTAACTACAACGAGAAACCAATAACCAAGTAAAAGCAGGTTATCAGATTAAAATTGAAATTGAAATTGAAATTCTGAAGTTTCATGCTAAAATAAGTCTCATAATTAGTGAAAAACTAAACAAATCAATATAAAATAAAAACGGTGTGAACTTTTGCAAGAATGTATGGAATTAATTGAGTTGGAAGAATGGCGAAACCTTTGCTGTTGCATGATGAATGGAATGTATAGTATTATGGTTGAACTTGGGCAAATCCCATAGTGTCAATGACGTCAGAGTGGGGAACGTAAGCTTAGGATTTGTTTCTTTTGGATGAGCTGGATTAGGCTCTGTAACAATTTCAGCAGGATCTTCATTCCAAACACTTTCCAGATTTGGCAACTTCCATAAAACTAATGTTTTCAGAGGAATTTGTGCATATTGGACATCAAATATGGTTTTGACAGAATCACAGTTTCGAACTTCCAAGGTTTCCAATTTAGGTAATAAAGGAAGCAAAGTGAAGGGGAGTGCAATTGATGAAAAGTGGCACCCATCCACAATCAAGGTTTCCAAGTAACTGAAGCATAAGTGTGGGATCTGCAGTGAGACACGCCATATCTCTTGGAGGTCTGCCCTATCTCTCAATTCAAGAGTCGGTTTCCATCTGTTTGATGCTTTCTTTGGAAATCAACACATGTAAACGAATGAATAAAAGTACGATGTAAGAAACTTTTGAATTTAAAATTAAACTTTCATACTAATAAAATGCTTGATGAATGAGACTACGTTAAAAGATATGGATGTAGATTACATCTTCACTTCATTTTACTTTTATTTTATTTTGCTATCACAATAAGTTATGTTTGACATCTTATTTTGCTATTGTTTTATATGTATATATATAAAAACAAATTTGTAAAAGAATATTAAATTGTAAAAATATCTTCATTTTAAGTTCTCAATCTAAATAATAATCAAATATACCTTTATCTGTCTAAATAATATTTAAAAACTGAAAGTTTTCTCTAAAACTAATTTAAATAAAAATTATTAAGTACATATTTTTAACTGCTATTATTATTTAGATACTTTTATATTATTATATAGTTTTTATTTTATTATTTGAAGATTATACTATAGATTTATTTTATTGTTATCATTTTTGTAATTTTTTATTTATTACAGACGGTATACTTTATCTCTATTTTTACTTTACTTTAAATATAGTATATCTGTTTTAAAATGTGTTATTTTTACATTGCTTTAAATTTGAATATAATAAATATTATAAAACATAGTAGAAGATTAATAATCAATAGTCATTATGACAAATATAGAGAAATTGAAAATAAAATAAATATAATTCAAATGATTTACTAATAAACAACAATTATAAGAATTTAAAATTAATTAAAAATTGAAATTAAAAAATATATTTTATTAGTAAAATATATAAATTTATGTTAAAATATCATATAAACTGTTTGATCCTATCCTATTTTTTTATGTTTATAACTTATTTTAATTAACAAATTGTATTGTTTATTATGAGTACGTTAAGTTAAATTATTTAATTTAATTTCTATGGGTTATTGGGAAAATGCTTAAAACCCTCATTTATCATAACGAATAAGTAATCTACTAACATCACAGTACTCAAAGCCTTATTTAGTAATTTTTGACCTTATTTAAGAAAATAAAAATGACTCAAGATAGTACTTAGTCTCAATTTGGGAGTTATTAGAATTTATCTGAATAAACTTCCTATACAAATTTTAACTTGAAAAACACATTTTATCTTGTTTTTCTCTTCCTTACTAATAAGTTTGACAAATGCCAAAACTCAAACTCATAAAATATCAATATTTACCTATACACAATTTTCATTATATGAAACGGAGACATGTATTATAAATGTTCAATGAAAAAAATTAAACACATACCATTTTCAAAAAATTCTTTCTCATAGTAAAGTTGAGATCAGTTTCCAGTGGAATAGTCCCATCACGATTAATTGTTATTTGACATAACTTGCCTGCCTCTAGAGTACCTGCACATAAAGTTACCATCGCAATGCAATATTTTACTGACAATTCCTCTAAGGATGGAAAACTTAAACTTCCTTTATAGAATCTTTTGAGACTCCATAACCCATCAAGATTCAAACAACTGAGGTTTGGAAATATTATCTCATCTGATTCCTCCCCTTCCTCTTTAGACACTATCTCTTCAATTGATTTACACTTTTTTATCTTCATTCTTTTGAGTTGAACCAAACTTCTCGCTGTTGAGGGTGTGAACAAATATAATAAGTTGTCGCAATCTTTTACTTTCAAGCATGTCAGATTGAAGAAAGACACTTTGCATGCTATCAAACTTTTTAAACTCGAACAACCAATAACTTCAAAGGTTTCTACATTTTTTACAAAGGATTCAGTCCATGAGTTCTCTAAACCAATAGAAACCAGCTCTGCAAGAGACTTCAAGCATAATTCTTTCAGCTGTAATAGATGTTCACTATTATCTGGTCTTTGACGGACAAAAATGACCTCGAAGGAACTGCCACACACCACAAGCTTCTTTACATTTGGCAGTTGTTCTAGAAATCCATAGTCCGAAAATTCATCACACTCAATATCAAAATAGACAGTAAGAGCCTTTAACTTGTCTAAATTTTTTTTCTGAAATTCTCCGTCTACAATCATCTTCAATTCATTCTCACCCACTGTAAGATGCTCTAAGTTGGGTGTAATTAACTACAAAAGAGAAACCAATAACCAAGTAAAATTGAAATTGTGAAGTTTCATCCTAAAATAAGCCTGATAATTAGCGAAAAAATAAACAAATCAATATAAAATAAAAACGGTGTAAACTTTTGCAAGAATGTATGTAATTAATTAAGTTGGAAAAATGGCCAAACCTTTGCTGTTACATCATGAATGGAATGTATAGTATTATGCTTAAAATTGGGCAAATCCCATAGTGTCAATGACGTCAGAGTGGGGAATGTAAGCTTGGGATTTATTTCTTTTTGATGAGCTGGATTAGGCTCTGTAACAATTTCAGCAGGATCTTCATTCCAAACGCTTTCCAGATTTGGCAACTTCCATAAAACTAATGTTTGCAGAGGAGAAGTCACTGTGTTTTGTGGACATTGGACATCAAATATGGTTTTGACAGAATCACAGTTTTGAACTTTCAAGGTTTCCAATTTAGGTAATGAAGGAAGCAAAGTGAAGGGGAGTGCATATGATAAAAAGTGACACCCCTCCACAATCAAGGTTTCCAAGTAACTGAATAAGTCAGGGATCTGCACTGAGACACTCCATATCTCTTTGAGGTCTGCCCTATCTCTCAATTTAAGACTCCGTGATGATGCAGCCTAGCGAAATCAGCACATATAAAGGAATAAATAAAAGTAAACTATCATACTAATAAAAAGCTTGATGAATGAGACTACATTAAAGTATATGGATGTAAATTGGATCTTCACTTCATTTTACTTTTATTTTGTTTTGCTATCACAGTAAGTTATGTTTTTCATCGTATTTTAACTATTTTCTAATTTTTTACTAATTTTGTGTGAATCTATTACTAATATTGAGTGCAAGAAATAACTTGTAGAGTTTTTTTAATGTTATTAAGTAACATTTTTTATGTCAGTTTTTAATTTCTTAATATTTTTATCTATTTTTCTCTTAAAAATTTAATTAAGTTTTCTTTTAGCTTTTATATAAGATACTGCTTTGTTATTTTTAATTTTACATTAAAAAAAATGATCATTTTTAATATTCCTAAATAAGATATTGAAAATAATAACAAGTAATGGTTGAATTTAGTATTTTCGAAATACAAAACATGTATTATATGAAAGAGCTTCTCATTTACTTTATTCATATAATTTATATATAAGAAAAATTGTAACAGAATATTAAAATCTAAAATATCTCCATTTTAACTTTCTAAATCTAAAATAAAAATACTTTTATATTATTTATAGTTTTTATTTTATTATTTGAAGATTATACTTAAATCCAACAATGTTGATATTATGATAGATTTATTTAGTTTTAATCATTTTAATTTTTTTTCTTTATAGATGTCATTTTTTATCTCTATTTTTACTTTACTTTAAAAAAAAAAAAAAAAAATAATATATATATATATATATATATATATATATAAAAACTGTGTTTATTTAATTTTTTTTTATCTTTTATATTATAAGGTTATAATTTATATTTTTTGTTAAAAAATTTAGTTAATATATTACTTTTAAAGAAAATAAGTCTGACAAATCTCACTTTATTATAAAAATAAGAATATGAAAACAAGCGGAACAGGGAACTCTTGGACGTGAGGAGGAATATGAAAACGCTGTAAGTGAGAACCAGAACGGAGACATGAAGGAAGGGGAAAACGTTAAAGATCGTTATGCTGATTGTGGGGTAAGCGGTACAGGAAACCCAACACAGGAAAGCAAGCCACCACAGATGACGACGACGGAGGGGTGTGAAGGAGGTAGTGAAGAAGGTGGGGTTCAGGGAGGAGTATTTCTAGAGGAGACTTTGCCGCAAATGCTAGGAGGCGAGGAAACAAATGCGGAAAACAAGCTTACCTCTTTACCATGCCGGCGAAAGACGAAAAGGCTCTTTGAATTGGGGGATTTTTATACCCATCCGAGAAGGTCTGTGAGAATTAAATCAAGATTATCTAAGGGAGGGCCACATCCTCACCACAGGGAGGGTATGCGCACAGATTCAATCTCTGATGGTGACTTTATTAATTGCAATTCACACTTATGTGAGCCTAGCAATTCGATGGAATCATCAAGGCTGTGGGAGATTGGGAAACAAATCGGGGTAGTTTGTCGGAAGGACGAGGAGGTAGTCAAAGAATACCAGTGTTTGGAAGGGAGAGATTTGGAGATTATGAAGAGCTTTGAGGAGGGTGAAAAGGTCAGTCATTTATGTTGATAGTAAATTTAAATATAAGAGGGTTGGGAGGAAGCTCCAAAGCGAGGTACTTGAGACATATTATAGCAAGAGAGGGAGCGGATTTTGTTTGTATCCAAGAAACAAAATCGAGTTTGCTTTCGGATGCAAGATGTTTCTCCCTGTGGGGGGACAACAATGTAGGCTGGTTATATTACGGAGGGGACAATGACAGTGGAAGCTTGCTATCTATGTGGTGTAAAGAAGCTTTCTGCTATGAATCAAATGTGATGGGGAAGGGGTTTATTGCGGTTTTTGGTCAGTACATTAAGTCAAATTGCAGGTGTGTGGTGGTAAATGTTTATGTTGTTTGTTCTTTGAGAGATAAGACCTTGTTATGGGTGGAGCTGACTGCTATCAAAACATCATCCTTAGAGTCAGTCTGATGCTTTTGTGGTGATTTTAATGCCATAAAAAAACGTAGTGAAAGGAAAGGAGTAAGCATAAGGGACAACCAATCAAGTGAGATGAGAGGTTTCAATAACTCATCGATTCCAATCTATTGCTAGAATTACCACTTGTAGGTAAACTTTTTACCTGGTTCAACTCGAATGGAAAGGCTATGAGAAGGTTGGATAGAGTGTTAGTCTCTGAAGAGTGGTTGCGTAATTGGCCTATGTGTAAACAATATGTGCAACGCAGGGAAGTATCAGACCATTGTGTTATAGTGGTTAAGTCCTTGGATAAGGACTGGGGACCTAAACCCTTTAGAACCATTGATGCCTGGTTCATGGAGAGGAATTTTCTCGAGATGGTGAAGGATAAATGGACCTCATACTCAGCTAAGGGGAATGCTTTAATGGTGATTAAAGATAAGCTGAAATGGTTGAAGGGTGACCTGAAAACATGGAATAGGGATGTGTTTGGTAACATTGAGACCTCTAAGAAGATGATTCTGCAGGAGTTAGAGGCCTTAGACTGCCAAGTCTACAATGGAGTTTGGTTGGAAAGTGAGAGATTGAAAAGGATTGATCTGGTGAGTCGTCTGAAGGAAACTAATAGGAAAATGGACTCCCTTTTGCATCAAAAAGCTAGAGCTAGTTGGTTCAAGTATGGAGATTCTTGCACTAAATTCTACCATTCCTCTTTGAGATGGAGACGTCTTAGGAATGATGTAAAAGATGTTGAGGTGGGGGGTCAATGGTGCGAAGAGCCATGTACGGTTCGTGCAGAAGCGAAGAAGCTGTTTGAAAACAGATTTAAAGCAACGAAAGATTTTGGAGTAAGGCTTGATGCAGTTGAGTTTATGTCCTTAACCCAGGAGGATAATCTAAGCCTGATAGCGGAGTTCTTTGAGAAGGAAGTAAAGGATGCGGTGTGGCAATGTGAAGGCTCAAAGAGTCTAGGACCTGATGGATTCAACTTCAATTTCATCAAAAAAAGCTGGGAGTTTATAAAAGAAGAGTTTGTGGCTGCTTTGGTTCTCTTTCATGAAACAGGTACTATCCTAAGGGGGTGCAATGCTTCATTCATAGCTCTTGTCCCTAAAGTTAGGGATCCTGTAATGCTTGAGCAATATCGAGCTATTTCGCTAGTAGGTACTATGTATAAGATCATCTCAAAGGTGCTAGCGGGTAGAATGAAGAATGTCCTACCCTCAATTATAGATGAAAGTCAATCAGCTTTTATAAAGGAAAGAGGGATTCTCGATAGTGTGATTATGGCTAATGAAGCGGTAGAGGATCTAAGGAGGAATGGAAGGAGTGGTCTTTGTTTAAAGGTGGATTTTGAGAAAGCCTATGACTCGGTCAGATGGGATTTCCTCTACGATATGCTACAAAGGATGAGTTTTCATAGCAAGTGGATTAGTTGGATCAGAGGGTGTATGGAAAGTGCTACAGTTTCTGTGCTTGTTAATGGGAGCCCAATGGAGGAATTTAAACCGTTTAGAGGGTTAAGGCAGGGCGACCCTTTAGCTCCTTTTCTCTTTCTAGTGGTAACAGAAGGGTTGGTTGGCCTAGTAAGGCAAGTTGTAAAGGCTAGGCTATTCTCTGGCATCAAGATTGGCAGAAAGGAGGCTGAGGTGTGCATCCTACAGTTTGCAGACGACACAGTGTTCTTCTGTGAGAATTCTTACTCTAATGTGGTGACTCTGAAAGCTATCCTTAGGGGGTTTGAGTTAGCTTCAGGTTTGAAGATTAACTTCCACAAGTCAAAGCTGACAGGAATCAATGTCCTCAGAAGCAATCTTGTTTGCTACACTAAGACTTTAAACTGTGTGCAAATAGGAATACCGTTTAAATACTTGGGTTTAGAAGTAGGAGGAAATCCAAGGAAGAAAAAGTTTTGGGAGCCTGTGCTAAATAAGTTAAAAGCAAGGCTCAATGTGTGGAAAGGGAAATTTTTGTCCTTGGCAGGGAGAATTTGTCTAATCAAATTCGTTCTTACTGCAGTTCCGCTTTACTACCTATCCCTGTTCAGAGTGCCAGAAACGGTTTGTAAAAGCATCACCAGCATCCAAAGGAGATTTCTATAGGGCTGGGGGAAGGAGAATAAGTCAATCTCATGGGTAAGTTGGAAAGATATGTGCAAACCAAGAGAGGAGGGTGGACTGGGACTGAAAGACATCCGAATGTTTAATCATTTCCTCCTTGCTAAATGGAGATGGCGGTATCTATCGGATGAGAAAGGGAAGTGGAAGGATTTGTTGACTTCAAAGTATGGCTCGGAATCCCATTCGCAAACCCCTGTGAAACTACAATCATGGTGGTGGAGAGATTTGCTTAAAGTCCGCAGGGAGGGGCGAGGAGATGGATGGTTTCAGAAAGAAATTGGGTGGAAATTAGGATGTGGAGACAAAGTAAAGTTCTGGGAGGATGTGTGGTTGGGGAACTCTAATCTCAAAACTTTGTACCCCAGATTGTTCTCTTTGTCCCTAAATCAAGGGCAAAAGGTGGAAGAGGTAGGCGAATGGGAATATGAGGTTTGGCGATGGCGCTTAGGATGGAGGCGGGCAAGATTTGAGTGAGAATCTGCGTTGGAAGCAGAGCTTACTATACATATTTCCACGACTATATTCAGTAAAGAAGAGAAGGATACCCAGGTATGGGGGAATGATGAAAAAGGGTGCTTCACTGTAAATGTTGCTTATGAATGCCTAGCTAAACATGAAAGAGGTCCCCACCTCGATGTGTACGATATCTTATGGAAGTCTAAGGCTTTCCCTTCTGTGTTGACTACAACGTGGAGGGTTCTGATGGATAGAATTCCAACTAGAGAGTGTTTGAGTAGGAGAGGGGTGACGATGAACTCTATCTTATGTGCCTTATGTCAAACCATGAATGAATCTTGTCAACATCTCTTCTTGGAATGTAGATATGCTACGAGTGTATGGGCCATGTGCTATAGGTGGATGAGTATCCTGTTTGTCCAACATAATGATCTAAAGACCCACTTCGAAAGTTTCCAATTATTTCAGGTTAGTTATAATCAAAATCTGGTATGGAAAGGGGTGTGGACAACAATAGTCAGGTGCATCTCGGACCATAGGAACTTGGTTATGTTCAAGCAAAGTGTAGTTGATGCGGAAGACATTTTTCAAAAGGCCCAAATTAGCTTTTGGTTATGGTTGAAGCACAAAGCGGAACCTTTTTATTTCTCCTTAGCAGATTGGATCCTAAATCCAATGTTATGTATCAACAGTTATAAGTAAGATGTTGAGAACATGCATAGAAGAAGCTGCTTTGGTGTTGGTGCAGACACAGGTTCAGAAGTTAAAGCTAGAAATGTTGGAGATGTCTGGGAGCAGTTAAAGTAAAAGTCCATAGAAGTTTGGGTTTAGGTATGTTATGCAGCAGTTAGTTGTTATCTTCTGGTAGTGCTATCTTGCTCTTTATGCAGTGCGTTTCTGTAGCTGAACGGCGGTGCTTCTGTTGAATATGGGGTAGCTGCTGTCAGCTCATCAACCTTGGAGTAGGGAGTAGAAGGGTGCTGGAATGGATGCGGGAGTAGAAGGGACGAGTTTATTGATGGTTACCTTGCTGGTTTATTAATGCTGCTGCCCAATTTGTCAAAATTGTATACAGCTCTTCGTTGGTTACCTTACCTGACGCTGCTGTTGTATCTCAACAGAACCTATGAGGGGTTCATTGCCGCTGAAACCATGTTGCATCACATGAACAAGTCTAAACTCATTTTATGAAAGAAGATGGTGGAAGAATAGAGGTAGTAATCGGGAGGGAGATTGGAAGGAATTGAGGGCCTTAAGTTTTGGTAGCTATGGTAAGTCTGTTGGTGTAGATGCAGGGGTTTCATTTTGTCAACCCTCATCTAGATGGTCAAGTCAACGAAGAAGAAGTGAAGGGTCTAATTAGCTTTGTTAGTTGGCCTATCCAAACCACTAAAGGTAATGTCCTAAATTGATGGGTTCCTGCTAGCATTCTGGCTGTAGAATGGGTGCAAGCACGGATATAGAATCAAAAGAAACCGGTGTGCTGCAATGGAACGCTTAAACTCACAGCTGAGCCATGTACACTTTCCTTTTTCTTTTCTATGCAGGTTTTGATTTAGTTGTAGTTTGTTTTTTTATGGCAGGTTTTTTTATAAGGGTTGAGAGACCCTAAAGTGTCCCTTTTAATTAATTTAATTCTTTGTTGATAAAAAAAAATATAAAAATAAGAAATATAAAGTATTATTTATTAAAAACATAATATACGATTTGTTTAAAAACTAATAGGAATTTTAATGTCAATTTTTTAAAATCAATAATGGTTTGTTTGTTTTTGCAAATTCATTGTAAAAAAAAAAAAAAGGCATGGATTATTCTCGTATATTTGTGAGTGAAAAAAGATGTGGAAATAACTTTTTTCTATCTTCACTTGTGTCTGGAGATATATGAAGAAAGTCATATAGATATGTTAATTAGCCATATTATTCTTGATATGTTATAAATTTATTTAATAATAATAATAATAAATATAATTATTTATAATAAAAGATAATTTATAAAATAGTAGTATTATGAAAATATTTTTATAAAATTTTAATTTGACTTGATTTTATGAAAATATTTTTATATATATTTATAAAATTTTAATTAACTAAAATTTATACAAAAAAGTCTCATATTTTATTATTTAAATATTTTTTAAGGAAAGGGTAAATTTGTAAACTTCTATTTTACACATTTAAAAAAAATAAA
>Ga0123342_1005521_pt1 | contig 18243 bp, 7 predicted proteins | sample Turbeawhitnodule_FD_89960 | JGI IMG/M metagenome (GOLD analysis project Ga0123342, IMG submission 89960) | Root nodule microbial communities of legume samples collected from Mexico - Turtle bean Mexico white nodule | ecosystem: Host-associated > Plants > Roots > Nodule | place: Mexico: Nepantla...
CTGTAAATCATACGAATTTGATTTGTTAGTGAAATTCGCAGGTATTTCTGGGGATTGGATGTAGCTCTTGGTTAAGAGTGAACTAGTATAAACTTGTTGTGTTGATTTCTCTTTCCCTTATCTCATTTAAACCTGTTTAATCTTTATTTTTTTACACTATTGATAAAAACAATCGGTTGAATCGAAGAAACAACTGATTGATTTTCTGGAATCAAGTTAAAAATAGTTTTGATTTTGGTGAACTAGCTTTGTATCTTTGATTTTGCTTGTGACTTTCATTAAACCTTCAAAGTTTGGGAAAATCTTGCAAAAACAATTCACCCCCGTTGTTTTAGCCCTGAAATTCTAACAACTTCTCGCTTGGGCATGATTAAGCTCGCCTGGGCGAGTTGCATGAAAACAAACCCAACGTCATTATAGTGATCTCGTCTGGGTGAGATCCTCTGGGAGCTTCTAGCTTGGGCAAACTTGGGTGAGTGCTGGTGCGTTCCAACTTTCCCTTTTAGCTTTGTCTTTTCCCCTTTTGCCCTTTCATCTCCATTCTTCCTTGTAATCTTGAAATTGACACAAATTTGAGAATAAATCATTCTTATTCAAATTATAATCACAAAATATGTTAAAAAGTTTAAATTCATCAATTAGGGGTGATATTATGGTTATTTTATCAATTAATATCCACAAGTGTCTATATTTTAATATAAAATGTTACTAAAATCTAACACTTACCAACCACTAAAACGCAACACCATCACACACGCCCACAGTGAACCACAAAAGTGGAGGGTACCATGGAAAAACTTGTTAGAACTAGTGGCCTAAACAAGAGAAGGATGAATTGTTTTTGAAAGATTTTCGCAAAGTTTGAAGGTATACTGAAAAGCTCTGAAAAATCAACCAATTCATTTTCTGTTCAATTCAATAAAATTTCTATTTTAAGTTTCCAGAATATCAACATGTTGTTTTCACGAAACAACCGATTGTTTATACCAGTAGAATATGAAATCAAGTTAAAACATATTATAAGAGTAGAGATAAAGAGAATCACACAAGATGTTTATATTGGTTCACTCTTAACCAAGAACTACATCCAATCCACAACTAACCAGTAAGAATTCACTATGTAATCAAACCTAGATTACGAAACACACACCAAGAGTGATGATCTTGAATCCCTCAAGAACACACACCACTCATTCGCCAAAATCACACCAAGAATGTTGATCTTGAACCCCCTCAAGAACACACAACACTCATTGGCAACACCACAGTTTTCAAAAACACTTTCTGAAACTGCCTTACACAAAAATACAAAAATACAGTATTCAAAGAAGAAGGGAATAGAATACACCTGGGTATTACAAAGCTTAAGGTTTAGAAGTACAAAACCCAATCTTATTCCACACACTTGAGATGATCTAAAGCTTTTGAAATCTTTTAAAACTTTTTTTATAATCTCTCTTCTTAGTTAATATAAAGGAGTGTTAAACAAATTTTATATAACCTCAATCAAGTGGTCAAAGCAGTTAAATCAAAAACCAAAAGCAGTTGGAATCATTTAAAACAATTTAAAACACTTGACATAATTTTGTATGAAATCAACCAGTTGTTTTCCAAATCAATCGATTGAAATAATTTTTCTATTAAGGTTTTCATAAGAAAACAACTAGTTGATTTATCGAAATAACCAGTTGATTCTGTTTGACAACAAAAAAAACAAAGCAAAGCTTTTCCAAACCATTTTTAAAAATCACTAAGTGTCAAACAACAGGTTGATTCGACATTTCAACAGGTTGAAATTTCACATCCTTTTAGAAAACCCATCTTTTAAAAAAGGTGAAGATTCAAATGAACTTGGATAATCTTAAGGAGTGAATTAACAAGTTAAAAACTATTAAACAACACACACACATCCAATAGCAAGCTTTTCAAGCTTTCCACATGGATTTTGAGACATCAAAACATCATGTTCAACTATTTTCCCCTATTTGATGAAGACAAATCCCTGATTTTCTTGTGTTGTAGTTTTGGAACTTGAAAGGTCTTATGAAACAAAATTTGTACACATACAAAGAAAGTATAGCAGAAGAATAACAAGGCACACAAAACCAGTTTTTTGCATAAGCCTTTAAGCAGAAAAAAAAAACAATCAAAACAGTGGCAAAACAGTGTTGTGTGCAGCAGAACTATGTAGCATAATTAGTGGTATATCAGAGCATGGAAGCAGTAGTTCTAACCTTTGTTCAAGTTATCAGGAATCCAACCAAGATTTCCACCTCGTGTAGTAAAGTGAGTTACGATAGTAAGAATGAGAGAGCTCAAGTATGATCAATCCAATGGCTTAACCATGTGCTACTTGATATTCGCAAGGTTTTCGTGGCGGTATAACATTCAAATAGTATTAGAACCACCCCAAAACCCTCATAATGCATTCTTGTACTTGACTAGAACATGTGCATCCAGAGCACTTAGGGGGTCATCAAATATGTACACATCAAAATTGGAGTACACAGCTCTAGCCATGGAAACTCTCTGCTTTTGGCCATCGTTGATGTTAACCCCTCTTTCACCAATTTCAGTAAGATCACCACCAAGAAGTAACTCAAGGTCGTGTTGCAGTTCAGTACCATTTATTGCCCTTCGATATCTTGTTGTGTCAATGACAAAACCAAACAAAACATTATCCCGTACAATTGCATTTAAAATCCATGAAACTTGGGATACATAAGCAAGTACTCCTCTCATAACAATAGTTAAATCTCCAATTGGAGGAATTCTCCAAGCATTGCAGACACTAATGATGTCTTCCCTTCTCCTGTACTACCAACAACTGCAATTACACAACCAACAGGTATTTCCATATTTATGTTTGACAATGTAGGGCTCTCTGCCTTTGCATCCCAAAAAAAGTATCCATTCTTTATTGAGTTAACTAGTAAAGTTGGATCAAGAGGTAGATTCAGTACAAGTATTTTTTTTTTCTGCTAAGAGCAAATCTTCTAGTCGCAAATTGCTTTTGTGCTTCATGAGTAATCCTTAGAGACTTGTGAAATATAGCAACCACCAATGTTGATCTTAACCATTTTGCATAGCCTGTAGTAGTTGATTCAATATAAGCGGGCCAAAAATTGGGAAATATCATTGCTGATCTTGCAAAAGCCTCCCCATAAAAATCTTCTTCCTAGGTTTGCACTCCTCTCAGGACATATCATATCATACACCTCGATATTACAAAGCTTAAGGTTTAGAAGTACAAAACTCAATCCTATTGCACACACTTGAGATGGTCCAAAGCTTTTGAAATCTTTTAAAACGTTTTTTATAATATCTCTTCTTTTTTAATACAAAGGAGCGTTAAACAACCTTTATATAACCTCAATCAAGTGGTCAAAGCAGTTAAATCAAAAACAAAAAATAGTTGGAATCATTTAAAACAATTTAAAACACTTAACAATTTTTTTTTATGAAAACAGTCAGTTGTTTTCCAAATCATTCGATTGAAATAATTTTTTGTTAAGGTTTTCATAAAAACAACTAGTTGATTTATCGAAACAACCGGTTGATTATGTTTGACAGCAAAGACAAAACAAAGCTAAGCTTTTCCAAACCATTTCAAGAACCACTAAGTGTCAAACAACAGGTTGATTCGATATTTTAACAGGTTGAAATTTCACACCCTTTTAGAAAACTCATCTTTTCAAAAAGGTAAAGATTCAAATGAACTTGAATCATCTTAAGAAGTGAATTAAAAAGTTAAAAACTACTAGACAACACACACACCCAACATCAAGATCTTCAAGTTTTTCACATGGATTTAGAGACATCAAATCATCTTGTTCAACAAAATCAATATATCAACGTGGTTTTCCCTTGTTTCTTCACACACGTGTGAGAAAGTCTTGAATCACTACTCTCACCTTTCATCGCTCCAATTTCTTTGTTGATCACTAGATCCAACACAAGTGTTACACCCTCTTTTCCATTTGCGTAAACAATGTAGCAGTGGAAAGTGAAAACAAACATTGTTAGTGAAATTTGAAGCAATATGCGTGTAAAGAATGAATTTATTATCAATTTAATAATTTATAGTTTATTATCTATAAATATTTAAAAATCACTTAAAAAAATAATTAATTAATTCAATTAATAATTAATTGTGTACAACATTAAGACTTTTCTCATAAATAGAATTCACAAGATAATTAGTTATATTATACTATAACTTATCAATATATTTTTCTTCTTTGTTCTAAAATATTTTTAAAAAAAACATGAATATTTACAATTAGGCATGTGCAAACTATATATAATAATTATAAGGAGAAAATATATTGTGTTTTCTAATGTTAAAATTCTTGAAGGATCTTATGAATGAAAATGAACATAGTTCAATATGACTTTTGTAGTATGTACTACATTCGAAAAAGATTTATTATGAAGTTGATTTTAAGTCTAACTCAATCCCATAAAACCGGGTCGGGTCTTGAAATGAGGTTTGCACCCACTTATATACAATGAAATATCCTAATCTCTAGTCGATGTGGGATCTCCAACATGATTATTTATATTTACTTATCATAGATGCAATGCTCACAAAATTGCAACGCCTCCATTTGGTGTTATCTAATAACCCACCCTTGCATAGAACTTCCATCCATTTTTCACTCGTGTGGCCCAAATGCAATGCCACCATTTAAATAAGTTTTTTAAATGAGACTTCTAGTCTTGAATTCTCAAATTGATTCCTCTATATTGTTGTTCTTTCCACAGAACACACATCTTGATGTGCCACAAATTGAAATATTTCATTCACATAAACTTTTTAATTTTGATTGTGTTGATAATCTTCTTACATATATTCTTCATAAAAAGCAATAAACAAAAGAATTTGATCTATGTATGGGATCAACCTCTTACGAATGTGAAACAAATTTCAACCAAAATTCTAATATCAATTTATTTTTTAAATATTGAGGACTAATAAGCTTACAAACATAAATACGTTAAATAATAGATGATCCAAATTAATAAAACAAAAAAGTGTATTAATAATTAGAGATAAGATTACTAAATCCATCAATGATCATTATAAACTTATCATTTTAAAAATTAGAAAATTAAGAATTAAGATGAAACATCAATAATCCACAAAAATAGATGTTAGAGTAAATTAAAAATCATCAAAAATTTATTGAATTAAATGATGGGAAAAAACGCACGCGGAAGCAACACACATAATCACGAATCAACTGCAGAAAATAAACAACACAGGATTTAACGTGGTTCGATCGCCAACTGCAACCTACATCCACACGGGCAACTATTAGGTTTTCATTTTGTCCTGTTGAACACCAGTTACAGGTACAATGATCTCTTTAAATCAAGATTATAAAAGGGACACAATGATTAAGCCCACTCATTAAACACGTATCTAGTCAGCTCAACCCAATTGGTTCTGTCTTCATACCCAACAATCTCCCACTTGAAGCCACGGAACAATGTTCACCTGCGCTTCAACTGTGTACAATGATTAAGCCCACTCACTAAACATGGTGTCTAGTAGGCCCAACCTAATTGGTCTTGACTTCATACCCAACATTAAATACATGTTGTTGGTAGGTGAAAATCCTGTGCCATAAGTCATAATTCAACCTCACTTGTCTCATACAAATTGTCCACCCTTGTAAGCTCCTTCAATAAGTCATAATTCAACCAAAGGATCCTCTACTATGAAAGCTCCTTCAATATCCTCGAATCTGAGGTCGTTCCTTCCCACACGACTAGAACATATGTGAATTTCATATCCAAATCACAAGCTGCGAATACGTTTTGAGTTGGCCAATCTTTTATTCCTCGAAAACGAGGTGCATCAGCACGTGAGACCTTCACACATACATGAGTGCCATCAATGACCCCTAAACAATCCTAATGGTAACCAAAATTTCAGGTCTAAAGAAATCCAAATCACAAAAGACATTATAAGAATTGTAAAGAAAATTTGTAATAAACAAACCTTAAAGTACAAAAAAAATCGGTTGTTGGGTAAGATTTGGTGTTGGACATCAATATCATCTGCTTGCTTTATGAATTGTCCTTCAAACACCAAAATGGCATTTAATACGTTGTGAAAGTGACGAGAAACTGTTTCTCCAGACTGATGAAAAAAAAAATGAAACACTTTGATTCTTGACGTTATGTCCAATAATATGAAGAAATTTGGCAACTTGTTATTCAATTGTTGAATGATATGCATCCTTAACAACTTCAGTTGTCCTAATCCATTCACATAATTGAATGAATGTTTTTTGTCTCATGCGAATAATGTCACGAGAACGTTCGGTGTGCACCAAATACTCCATCAATTATTGTCTTAGACACTTTTTTCTTGGTTCAAACTCTGTAATAGAATTCATTGTATCACTTAACATACGTAACAAATTCAAACCAAAAACAATTATGCAAAGGATCATCACTTATGCAAGTTGAGTATTTTTTTTCAATTGTTCTTGTATTTTTTTAAATTAGATTCATGTTCACACGAGCAAAATCATTATAAATTGAATTTGTGTCCTCAAATTCTTGCATGTCATCGTCGTCCCAAAATGGTTTCCAATTGTTCTCGTTATTCATGTAATCTTCTTGACCTTGTCATTGACAACTAAAAATAAAAAAATAAAGACATAAAAAAATAAAGACAGTAAACACATAACAATAAAAAATTAAAGACAGTAAACACATAATAATAAAAAATTAAACAATAAAGACATAATAATAAAAAATATAAAAACAGTAAATAAATAATAAAAATATAAAAACAGTAAACAACCGTAAACACATAATATAAAAAAATGTGAATACATTTATAAAATTAAAAATAATAAACACATAAAAAAATAAACAAAACAGTAAAAACCTAACAAAAAAAATTAAATACGATTATTAAAATTAAAAACAGTAAACACATAAAAAATTAAACAATTTCTTGTTAATACAAAAAAATGTAAAAACAGTAAACACATAAAAAAAACCCTAAACAGCTTCTTGTTAATAAACAAAATGTAAAAAAGTAAACTCATAATAACAATAAATATATATATATATATATATATATTTATAAAAATTAGAAATAGTAAATAAATAAAAAACTAAATAACAAAAATATAAATAATGTAAAAACAGTAAATACATAATGAAAAAAATGTAAATACATATAAAAAAAATAAAAACAATAAACACTCTTTCATTTATAAAATTTAAAAATAATACACACATAATAAAAAAATATAAATACATTTATAAAAATTAAAAAGAGTAAATACATAAAAAAAAATAAACAACACAATAAAAATCTAACAAATAAAATGTAAATACAATTGTTAAAATTAAAAACAGTAAACCCTAAACACAAAAAAAATTAAACACTATCTCATTAGTAAAAAAGATAAATTAAAAATAACATGTAAAGACGGTTTCAGAATCGTCGTTATTATAGACGTCGTTATAAAGTGATGATTTTTAACAATGATTCTTGAACCGTTGTATAAGTGGTTTTTAATAATTTAAAAAAAAAATTAAATGACTTTTAAAGAAGGTCGTTGTATGTATTTTTTTTTTAAAAAAAAGCAATGACTTTTAAAGACGGTTCCCTCTCGAACCATTGTTGTATGTATTTTTTTTTAAAAGCAATGACTTTTAAAGATGGTTCCACGTGGAACCGTCGTTATATGTACGTTATTAAAAAAAATTGTTTTTTAATAAATCACAAAATTGCATAAAATTTCCTATTCCAGAAAATCAAAACATTTAAAATTATAATTTAAATATAAAAATACATACAACAAATTATAACATTATACAAAAAGTTTTGCTAATATATGAAAAAGTATGTCATTCTAATAATTTATCTATCCTGAGGTGTTATACATGGTTACAAAATACTTTGACCATGTTGTTCTCACATACTACAATGCTTCCGAATCTAACAGGTGTTGGTCGTTGAACAATTGTGACATTTGAAACTTTTTGAATTAGTGCATGAATAATAAACCCCAAATTTTAAAGTGTTTATTGTATTGAGGTATTACCTGATCCCAACCTTTATTAATTGCAACTTGCAAAATAGTCAACATACACTACATAACACAATAACCGCACTCATAATTTCCAGATTGCCTGTTGAACTGCATGTGAAAATAAATGTATTAAATGAATGAGTAAAAAACATTAAATTGAGTGAACAAATATACTTTAAATACCTTAAGGTACATCCAAGTGAGTTTTTGTGCGTTTGAAGTTCTCCTCTCACACAACATATTATATTCTGAGTAAGCACTGAAATAATAAGATTTCATGTTAGAATACATAACATTGTATAAGTAATAATAAATGTTAAATGAAATTGTCGTACCTATCTATAATGTTTTTAAAATAGGTAAGGGATTTTTTATGCAATGAGCAAAACCGTGCAGCGATATGATCTTGAACATATATGGTCAATTGTTGCCAATGACGCTTGTATAACAAATCAGTTAATTAGTTTCTCTTATTTCAATAATTTATTAAAACTTATTTCTTGGATGTACGGAGCAAAATAAATTTGTTTTCCACCATTCTTTAAGGCAGTGATGATGTATGTTTGTGTTTCCGACTTCTTGTTTCCAATTAATTGAATGACTTGAGGGTCTAAAAACCCATATATATTGTGTTTCCCCTCATCGAAGCATAATCCAAAAAGATACCTAAATTTCAATAAGTTAGTACTAATATATTTAATAAATCAGAAGTATAAAGATTTTAATATTTTGAACTTACATCATCCATAGTTGCAAAATTGTTATGTTAATCTCTTGATCTCCAACTGCAAGGTCCAACAAATCAGACATGTGAAAGTACAACGATAGATTACTATGCCTTCCAAAAACATTGGCATCTCATGGAACCTCTAAGACGGTTGTACTAAAGTTGTAGCAACTTCCACCAATGCCGCCAAAGGATCATCAATGGAGAATATTTTCCTCTTTTGCATAGGCAGTTTTGTCTTAGGTTCTTGTTACTCATCAACAAACAAACAAGTACTTAAATTAGTTAGAATGTAATATATTTGATATATAAATCTATTAGTATTAGAGCAAAGATATACCATAGAGTCTATAGGTCTGACGAGATGTCTAGGCCAGGCAACGAAAGTATGTAATGTCTTTGCTACAATTGTGACCTCTGATGTCGGCACAGGAATTGCAAGATCACACCATAAAGGACCTTCTTTGTCGTGACCTTCATGAAATTAGAAGGAAGAGGCACATTGTGTATCATTGCGACCACATGGATTAAAAGTCCCTTGTGTTGATTGCTCAGCAAGAGAATCCTAAAACAAATGAAAAGAAATTGTCAAACTTCAACACATTGAATTTAAAATAACACATAGAAAACATATTTCTTACAATTCGTTCAATTGTTTGTTCTGTAGACTTAGAACTCCATGTCCCTAATGGGTTTATATGGGCACCCTTCCAAATCTCATGTCGAGGTGGTGGGGATGGAGGCCTCAAAGAATCTACATTATTCATTTCCTCAATGGAAGTAGAACGTGCTTTAATCTTTTCTTCAAGCATCTTCTACTCTAACAACTTATAACCACCACGGGACAATAAGTGTGAGGTATCATTATGTGTCTGACTGACTTTTGCTTTGTTTCGAACCTCCTATCATACCATTCGAAATTTAATAATACGTTAATATAAAATATAAAAAATGTAAAAACAATAAATACATAATGAAAAAATGTAAATACATATACAAAAACAATAAACACTCTTTCATTTATAAAATTTAAAAATAATACACACATAATAAAAAAATATAAATACATTTATAAAAATTAAAAAGATTAAATACATAAAAAAAAACAACTTAGTAAAAATCTAACAAATAAAATGTAAATACAATTGTTAAAATTAAAAACAGTAAACACATAAAAAAAATTAAACACTATCTTGTTAATAAAAAAAATGTAAAAACAATAAACACTTTATAAAAAACAGTAAACACATAATAATAAGAAAAATATAAATAAATTTATCAAAATAAAAAAATAAACACATAAATAAAAGAAATGTAAATGCATTTATAACAATTAAAATTAGTAAACACAGAAAAGAAAAATAAACAAAAACAATAAACACCTAAAAAAATGTAAATACAATTATTAAAACAAAAAACAATAAACACATAATAATAAAAAATATAAAAACATTAAACACATAATAATAAAAATAATATAAATATATAAAAACAGTAAGGTCATAAAATAAAAAAGTAAAAAGTAAAACATAATAATAAAAACTGTAAAAAAAATAAACACATAATAATAAGAAAAATATAAATAAATTTATAAAAATTAAAAACAATAAACACATAAAGAAAAAGAAATGTAAATGCATTTATGACAATTAAAAGTAGTAAACACATAAAAAAAACAGTTAAAACCTAAAAAAAACATGTAAATACAATTATTAAAATTAAAAACAATAAACATATAAAAAAAACACATAACACATAATAATAAAAAATGTAAAAACATTAAACACATAATAATATAAAAATATAAATATGTAAAACAGTAAAGTCATAAAATAAAAAATAAACAGTAAAACGTAATAATAAAAACTCTAAAAATAGTAAACACATAATAATAAAAAATTAAAAACATTGAACACATAATAATAATAATAATAATAAAAATATAAATATATAAAAACAGAAAAGTCATAAAATAAAAAACTAAACAGTAAAACATAATAACAAAAACTATAAAAGTAAACACATAATAATAATAAAAAATACATTTATAAAAATTAAAAACCATAAACACAAAAAATTAAACTAAATAGTAAACACATAAAATAATATAAATATATTTATTAAAAATAAAAATAAATAAAAAATATAGAAAAAAATGTAAATACATTTTTAAAAATTAAAAACATTAATCACACTGAATAAAAAAAACTTTAAATACATTTATAAAAAAATAAAAAATTAAGAACTTACATGACAGACACTGGAGAAGAAGAAGTATGATGAATAAAACCAAGAATCACTGCCTCCAAAACATCCAAGATCCAATTTGAAAAAAAAAACATAATAAAAAATATTATAAGTTAGTTAACAAAATCGATTATGTATGTAATTATAGAAAATCAAAATTAATTCCAGCACTTTTGTCACACAACGAGAATCAATTCTCGTTCTACTTTTAAAAGACATATAATTGATTCTCTCAAATCAACCTGTACTTAGAAAATCGATTTTGCACAATTTCATAAAATTTAAAAACCGATTATGCACCATTTGGAAATATCGAAAATTGATTATGTACCATTTAGAAAAATTACGAAAATCGATTAAGTACTTGGAAAATTCGAAAATTGATTCTGCTTGTTTAAAATCGATTTTATTCTTTACGTCAAAATTTTAAATGATTCTGAACGTACACGACTGTTAAAAAAAATCAAGACAACAAGGGATTTTACCTTCTTCTCTTCCTCAAACTAGTTCTCACTTTCACGTTTTGGGCACACGAGCTCTCACAATACAAAAGCAAAACCCTCACAAACCTAATTTTGTTTATACAGTAACAAACACTAACAAAGTTTATGGGTCTACAACTTTTTTAAAAAAGTGGCTAATATTCTCTTTTGCACCATTGGTAGCACTCTGAGCACGGTAAGGAACAAACCCCATTCAAAAATGAATGCATAACTTCCCACACCGTGTTTAATATATTCACAATGGATGGAAGGGTAGGAAAGTAAAATTGCATTGTGCCTGTTCTGCCAAGGTGTAATCAGCGCAAGTCTTCTCACTTTTGTAAGGAGGAAAAAAATGCCCACCTCACTCCCCCATTCGCACCAACACCGTCAAACACACTGAACCAAACACCCACTCCACCCGCTCACCCCTCACTCCTCCCTTATCATACCTGAAAACAAACAAGCCATAAATGATTCTAAATGTACACGACTGTTAAAGAAATCAAGACAATGAAGGGATTTTACCTTTTGCTCTTCCTCAAACCAATTCTCACTTTCATGTCCTTGGCATAGGACCTGTAACAATACAAAATCAAAACTCTCACAAACCTATATTTATTTATACACTAACAAACATTAACAAAGTTCATGGGTCTACAACTTTTTTTAAAAAGTGGTCAAGATTCTCTTATGCACCACTGGTAGCACTCTAAGTACTGTAAGGAAAAAACCTCATTAAAAAATGCATGCACAACTGCCCACACTATGTTTAATATATTCACGATGAAAGGATACGAAAGTAAAATTGTATTATGCTTATTCTGTCAAGGTGTAATCAACACAAATCTTCTCACTTTTGTGAGGAGTAAAAAAATGCCCCACCCCTCTCCCCCATTCGTACCAACACCCTCAAACACACATAACCAAACACACACTCCACCTACTCGCCCCTCCCTCCTCCCTTATCATACCCGAAAACACACAAACCATTATTGTAATGATTTTAGACCAAGAAAGAAAGAAGGACAAGGAAATATAAATACTATTCACTTAAGTAATGGAGTAAGGCCATGAAAGATCTTGAACCCTCTCTTTCTTCTTCTACAACCATCCAAATAGCCTTTTCATGGAGTTTTGGATTTAATTTTTCCTACTAATTCTAGTCCTTTTGGGAGCTCTCCCTTACCTACAAAGAGTTGTTATCTCTTGTCATTTCCCTTCATATTTTTACCAAGAAAGAGAGTTCCAAGAGGTAAGCTCTCCTTTGTTCTTTTTTTTAGGGTTTTTGTTCTAGGGTTTGGGTTTGAAGTTGTGCAATTGAAATAATCTTTTATTTTTCCTTCTTTTATTTGCTAATTTAATTTCTTCAGGGATGTTTCACTACAAGAAAATGATTGAATGACAACTAATTTAGAAAAAAAAAAGTTTCTATAGTAACTAATTTAGATATCATTTTATAAACTAAAAATTATTGAATACTAAAATGGTATCTATTATTAATAAAAAGTTATAATATAATTAAATACTATATTTTTAGTAGCTAATAAAAAAATTAGAGATCATTTGTTTAGTCTCTTATTAAGATGTAATTGGAAATCATTTTTTAAGTCATCACTTTTAAAAACTAATATTTAGTCTATAAAAATAATAAAATTAAAAACTATTTTTTTAGTTTCTAATCATCATATCATTTGTTACTTTTTTAGTTACTATTATATTATTTGAATTTAGATACCAAATTTAAATTTAGATACTAATTTTAAAGTAATTAATTTTATTTATTTCTGGATCTCTCTCATTTTTTCCTTACTTTTTTTTCTTAACCCTAAATTTCCTTTCCCTCCTTCTCTTCCTCAGAATCCCGAATCCTAACTCGCCCACCGCGCTGCACCATCTTCCTCCGCTACCACTGTGGTGGCGCCATCACAGTTCCCTTCTTTTATTTGCTATCATTTATTAATTTAATTTCTTTCTTCGGGGATGTTTAATGGAGGGATCATCTTCTTAACACTCTTGCATTGAGAAAAGTGGAACTTCTTAGCATTATTAAACTCCTAACTTAGGATTTTTCTTTATTCAATTAGTAGTTGCTTTGTAATTATATTGCCCTATATAGTTAGAATTTGGTAATTTAAAGTTAAGAAATTAATTACTTGAATATGACAATCTAGGATTACGTTTAAAATTCACTCAAAAAAGAGTTATATAACAAAAGTTATAAAAGAAACAAGTTTCTATATTTTATCATAATTGCATTCCTCAATATTAAAAAATACACTAAATAATAATAACACTAATATCTAATACTGTGTTTACTATGGGAATTGTGTTGTTGTAGTCAATAGAAACCACAAATTATATGTGTTTGTATTTGTTGATTTACAATCAATAATAAAGACAAATTTGTAAGATGAAATACTATTTGTATGATGAAATACTATTTGTATGATGAATGTGATTCATTCAATAAATTTATAAAATCAGTCGAAAGTGATTTGTTCTAAAAATAAATAAATTAGAAAAATACACGAAGAACATAAATCTCATTTTCTTAAAAAAATATTTTTAAAATATAATAAAATAATTTAGAATTAAAGATATGTAATTATTTAGTAAAATGTAAATGTGTGAAAAATAATTCTTTTAAAGTTATGTAACTTGATTGATTGAATAAAAAATTATATTACACAAGTTATCACTACTTTACAAACTTATTTTTTCTTGGCTTGATGTCACAAACATACCATTTTAATTTTCTTTCTCTTACTCGTTATATGTGTCATTCATTCTACAATAATTGTGATAAAATAAAATCTTATACAACTGGCCTTTTTTGGATGAACTTGTATTTGATTATATATATATATATGTATATATATATATGTATATATATATATGTATATATATATATGTGTGTATATATATATGTATATATATATATAGTCTCTCTCTAAGAAAGTTTCTAAGCTCAAGTATAATTGTAAAATATATATATATATATATGTATATATATATATGTATATATATATATATGTATATATATATATATATGTATATATATATATAGTCTCTCTCTAAGAAAGTTTCTAAGCTCAAGTATAATTGTAAAAATTGGGTTTAGAAAAATGAAATTCTAATCTAATTTTTCTATAAAGGTATTTAAAGAAAAATTAAAATTATTTTTAAAAGTTAATTATTTGATAAATTTTATGTAAACAATTAATAGATAATTTTATTGTTAATATTTTTTTAATTTTGAAGAAGTTAACTATTAATGATATTATTAAGTAACATTATTAACTAAAATTTTATTTGAATATAATTTAATAAGTTAAAAAATATCCATTATTGATAGTAATGCTATTTAGTAAAACAGACACAGAAGTAAAATATGAAAGATGGAAAATAAATAATTTACTAAATTAAAAAAAAAAATCCAATAAATTCATTTTAAATTAAGAAAAATTTATTAATTTTATACGGAAATAAAATTATTAATTGAAAATTTTAATATTTTATAGCTTTGTTAGATATTTAGATTTTTTAAATGCAATTATTAACTTTTTTATAATATGTAGTTAATTTAACAATTTATTTGCCTCATGTGAATTGAGACAGGTATCACATTTAACATGTACTTTTATGGTGAACCGCAATAAGTATGTTTTTCCCTTTTTTGTATAAAGAAATAAATTTAAGGAAAATTTTAATATATTAAGTTATATATAGAATAAATATATTAAATTAAGTTAATAATATTATTAAATGAAATTGAATTAAAAATAAAAAATTTAATAATTTAAATGTGTAATATTGTATTACTCTATTAAATATTTAAACTATTTAAATACTTTTTTAATTTAATTATATAGTATATGGATAATTTGTGCTGATTATATATAAAATTAAGTTTATGAACATGATTACTTTGATGTGATTGTTAAGATAGCGACTTGTTTTGTTTAATTTTTATTTTTAAAGTAATGTATTTATATGAGAGGGGTGGTTTAGTGAGTAAGATTTTTAAATAGTTTTTTATAATGGTTTTGTAATTTTTTTTAACCTGTTAAATTTCAATGCTTAAGACCTCAGTAAAATAATGGAGGTTTTTGTTAATCTTTATTAAATTTCAAAGATTTATTTTAAAATTTCAACAAAATAACGGATATCTTTTTAACCTTTGTTAAATTTTAAAGTTTTAGTTTAAAACACTAGCAAAATAATTGAGGATTTTTTAACATTTGTTAAATTCTAAAGGTTTATTTTAAAATCTCAGCAAAATAATGAAGATTTTTTTAACTTTCGTTAAATTCCAAAGGTTTATTCTAAAACCTTAGCAAAATAAAGTTTTTTAAATCTTTGTTAAATTTCAAAGATTTATTGGAAAACCTCAATAAAATATTCTAGATTTTGCAAACTTCAATAAATAAACATAATTAAATTTATTTATAAATAATTAATTAAAAACTACATAGTTTTAATATATTTTATAACTAAATTCTTAAAAAATTTGAAAGTGTAACTTTATATTACAAATAAGTTTTTTAAAGTTTCAAAAACTTATTTAAAAACTCAGCAAAATAATCTTGGATAATAAGTAATTCAACAACTAATCTTTTAGATAATAAGTATTTTAACAGTATTTGTATATGTTCAATTTTAGTTTTAATTATAATTGTTAATATTTAATTCTCATAATTTTAAAATATTTTAAATTAATACCTTTACTTTAAAATGCATCTAATAATTAATTCATTGTGAAAGTGAGAAGTAATAAAGTTAATTTCTCCTCGCAATATGTTCTTGCAATCTTCATCCAATAACACACATGACTTTGAAGCCCACATCTGATAGATAATCAATTATTTAGGATATATAAAGTAGTGATAAACACCAATTGTTGTCGAGTTAGGTAACAGTGGTTTAGTAAGGTGATGGAAGAAGCAATATTGGAGTAAGAAGAAGATAATGCGTTATTTAGTGTTTCTTCTCCTTAGATATAATAAATATAAGCGTGGTTGAATTGTGATTCCTTCCTAGGATTGCTGCCCGCGACCGTTGAGCTTATGCTGGAGAGCAATGTGTCTACGGTGGAAGAGAGAAATTAGGAGGATTGTTAGAGATGGTGGACAACGGGGTTGAAGGTTATTTCAAATGACAAGTCATTTTATGAAAACTTTGAAACTCATGGTATTTTACAGAGGTTCTTAAACCATTTTACGTATGCCCATAAGAGGTTTTGAAACCCATGGTATTTTACAGATGTTCTTAAACCCATGGTATTTAACAGGGGTTCTGAAAGACTTTTCCTGAGGTTTAAGAAATCCCGGGAAACATTTTCCCCAGAGATGGTTTAGCAGGAAAAACTGCAACCCTGAGTAAAAGACTTATTAGAGTTTTTAAACCTAAATAATATAAAAATAAACCCCTACTAAACCTATATTTTCTTGTAGTGTATTATTCATTTACGAAATGTTTACATGATTTTATTAGAAATTAAAAAATTTACTACAACGTTAAATGATAATTTATTGAGTTACAAAAATATAAGTATTAACTATCTTTCAATCATGAGATTTTTTTTCAATGTTTTAATTAAAAAAAATAAATTTGTTTTAAATATTTTCCATCATTATTGGGATGTGTTCCAATATTTGAATTTAGAAACATAGTAAATTTATTTTTAAATATTTTTGCATCAATTACCATTTTAAAATATTTAGTTGTTTTTTAATTATTTTTATTATTATTATTCATTTATGAATTATATGTTTGGTTTTATTGGAAACTGAAAAGCTTCATGTTAAATGATAATTTAGTAAGTTACCTTCAATAGTTGAAATATGTTCCAATATTTGAATTTGAAAAACAATATATTTGTTTTGAAATATTTTGCATCAATTATCTTTTTATATTATTGAATTGTTTTATGTTATAGTGTTTTTAATTATTATTATTATTATTATTGTTCATCTACTAATTGTTTATTTGGTTTTATTGGAAACTTAAAAGTTTTGTTCAATATTAAATAATAATTTACTAAGTTATCAAGATGTTAGATCACTTCCTTCTCGAGTGTGATCTGTACCAATATTTGAATTTAAAAAACAATAAATTTATTTTTAAATATTTTGTATCAATTTATTATTATTCATTTACGAATTATGTGTTTGATTTTATTGAAAATTGACGAATTACGTGTAATGTAGTGTTAAATAATAATTTATCACGTTAACAAAAGAGTAAAATATGCTCACTATCTTTTAATTGTTGAGATCTTAAATTATATTATTATAAATTTAATATAAAATTTACTATTTTACATATAAATGTTTTGTTTGTTAAATCTGTTTCAAACACAAGTGTCTTCGTATCAATGTTTATGAACACAAATGTTATACTGGTTCACTCCAAATCCAGAGCTACATCCAATCTTCTAAAAAACCCTCAGGGGAAATCCACTAAGCAATCACAACTTCATCACTTACACCACAACCAAGAAAGTGACCTTGAACACCTCAAGACACACACTCTTCTTGGCCAACACACCAACACTAAGATTGTTGATCTTGATCCCCTCAATAACACACAACCAATCTCAGCAAACACAGAAACGAAACTTGTTTCACAGAGTACAAGGATTACACTTGTTACAGAAGATAATCTAAAATCAATACAAGCAGAATCCTATTCCACACACTTTGATCAATCACAA
>Ga0123342_1005522_pt1 | contig 18243 bp, 14 predicted proteins | sample Turbeawhitnodule_FD_89960 | JGI IMG/M metagenome (GOLD analysis project Ga0123342, IMG submission 89960) | Root nodule microbial communities of legume samples collected from Mexico - Turtle bean Mexico white nodule | ecosystem: Host-associated > Plants > Roots > Nodule | place: Mexico: Nepantla...
AAGTATTCATATCGTTCATCACCACCAAACAGTTCAACATATTCTTGTCTCCATTCACTTAGTTCTTTTAACAAATTCATTCGAACAACAACCCATGACTCCTCTCCCATGCCCAATTCGGCAACAACAACACGATACCCACAATGGCCATCAGCCTTAACGTCCACAACATAAAAAATGTATGGATGATACCCTGCAAGGAACTGATCAAAGAAAGGAATGGATTTTGGTGGTAGAATTTGTGGTAAGTGTCCTTCCATAGATTTTTTAGTCGAACAACTATCCTCTTGCGAGTGTAAGAAATCCACATATTCAAAATAAGAAGGCATTCGCTTAGTTGATCTCATGAATTTCGTAGGACGAGCCATCTTTACAGCACCTTTTGTTTTCACCTTAGCATGTGGTGCGTTAATAGATGTCTTCTCTGGAAAGTCTATCTCTTGCAATTTAGTTTTGATATTAACCTTACCTGCAACATCCAACTCTTTGAACCGCTTCGCGATCACCTCAAACTCTTTGTGAATTGACAACTCAAATGAACATTGTTCACCTGCAATATCTTCAAAGCTTAATCGAGTCCACATGACATGTACTGATTTAAGTGGTATGCTACCCACACCAAATGAAGCCAATTGACACGCACACGGAAGACAATGAGTACATGTAAGAGTACATCCACACCAATTTTTATCAAACCCCACTAATTTGAACCTGTCAAGCTCTTTAGAAATAAGGTTCAGAGCATATTTTGACACAAAACCTAACAATTTTTTGTAAGCTATAACCTTAAACTGATGTCCCACCACATGAAGACTCTTTTGGAATGAAGCTTTGATAGCATTATGTTGTAAAATAATCATCTTATTGATCGAATCCCAACAGAAACATAAATCCCCCATAGAATTTTGAAGAATTCTCTTTAGGCTCCAGTGTGCCGCCTCAACCCTGTTACTTGTTGTGTTTCCTAAGTGCATTACCTTATTTGTCCATGCCTTCACAAATTTTTCTTTGTGTGGATGTAACCATGTATCCATCACATAATCAACAAATATAGGCCATGGAGAACAGACAACTTGAAGAGCATTGGCACGATCTTCAAAACAGATCCCCAAGCTTGAATTACTTGATCCCAAGCCTCCCTTGGATGCACCAACATTTTACATTTTGCTTTCACATTTTTATCAATGTGAAATCGACATAGCAAATTATAAGCTTCAGGAAACACAATTCTCACTACATTCATTAAGGCAATATCTCTATCACATACTACCACCCTAGGGTATGAGTCAATTCTCAAAAAAAATCATTTAAGTCTATCAAGGGCCCACAAAAAATTGTTTTCCTTTTCTGCTACTAGTAAACAAAATGCAACGAAAAAAGTCAAACCAGTTGATGTAATCCCAACAACCTCAAGTAAAGGCATCCTATACTTGTTCGTTTTGTACGTACTATCCATCAATATGACAATATTAAACAAGTTCACTACCTTTACTAAATATGGGTGTGTCCAAAATATATCCTGCACAACATTCGACACCTCTTCACACCTACATCAATGCACGTACATGTCTCGCTCCAGTAACAACATGAACTGTTGTATTTTTGTTCTGTGACCTCGTTGTGATTTTTGGTGAACACACATTGCATTATAAACTTGCTTTATCGTCGTCACATTCTTCTCATTTCTCTCTTTCACTGTTAGTAAAATACTTCTTGCCTTCACTGAAGTTTTAGTCATATCCTCCACCATAATCTTTTCCTCTACACTTAACCTTCCAGTATACAGATGACCTACCCATTATCTCTTCCAAATCATAATTGTGAGATCCACAAATTAATTCAACCATCCACCATTGACCACCTTTGACTAGTTTGTCTCGCAATCTAAAAGGACACTCACACTTCCTACTTCTCGTTCCACTTATATCTACATCTTTTTTATACCACATGTATTTACCTCCTCTCTCATAACCTAATAATACGAATGTCATCCTTTCTCGTTGGTCCGTCCATGTCTCCGACCTTAATATAACAATAACAAACCCATAACTATAACCAACACTTCTCGCCCACTCTAACCGCTCATCTCGATCACGAAATACCTACAATAACATATGCCAAATTTTAAAATCATTCATAAACAATAACATTCAAAACCCCAACATTTACCTTACCTTATTTGTAATTAATGTCTCACTACACTTATTTGTCATATCTTCATTATCTAACGCATTGTAAGTTATTGATTGCTCCATATCAACATCATCTAATCCATCCCACACATCAATCTCTCCTGAAATTCCCATGTATGAGTCCTGTGTATCCATTCAAAACGCTGGAAAAAAAATTACTTAGCTTGCGGATACATAAATCCATAAGTCAAAACATACACTTCCGCATTCCCACATCTAGAACATAGTAAACTATTCCGGATATGGATATTCATAATTCAAAAAACAAACTACAGATATTTAAATCCATAATACAAAACAAAATTTCGGATAATTATATTCGTAATGCAGTGATATGGTGCAGAAAATGTTACAGACGCTTGCATCCGTAAGGTTAAAAGAAGACTTCCGGATATGGGTATCCGTCACTACCTGAGCTCGAACAAAATGCGATAAAAAAGCTTAAATTTGTTCTTACCTCACAACAATGTCAAAGTGCAAACGATCCCGTCCACCACCACCATAAATCCACCTCCTACGCAACTCAAAGCACCACCAAAGAGGAAAACCAACTTTCTCCGCTCCCTTCACAGCTTTTCAAACTAAAGAATACAAGGACATAGTTGGATTTTGAAAATTTCGTTGAGTGCAGGAAGCAAATGATCGGGTACAGAAAGTATTTGCCTTGTAAAATAGGTGCAACTATTATTTTTTAGTTTAGGTTGTAGTTTAACCTATTGAGCCCAATAAGTACTTTGGAGTGCGACTTTTGGAAGACAAGGTAGCAAGTAGTAAATTGAGGGTGTTTTTTTCTTGCACCCTAACAATTTTCTCCCTATATATCATAATTTATGGAAAAGACTATTTTACCTTTTTTTTAAATTACTTACAAATTACTGTTTTTAGAATGTTTTATAAATTTTGGATTTTCCATTTCAAAAATTAAAAATATATATTTTGGAATGGTTATTTTGTTTTTTGGATTTCTTATTTTGGAAAATCTTATTCAAAACTGTTAAGGGTAACTTAAGTATTTCAAAGAATATAGGGGTGCATAGAAAAATATAAGGGTGTAGCAAGAAATATCTGTAAATTGAAGGCGTTAAGCCCAATTAAAGCCCATGGAAATCTCAATCAGTAATGCAAGCACAAAGCCATGGGGAAAAAACTAGACTTATGAGTATGGCACTAGCATGAGAATGAAATCCCTTAACAAAGATAATAATATATTATATTATGAGAAAGGAAAAGACTAAAGTTTAAGAGTTTTACTACTTAGTGCAAAACAAAACACTCAATTTTAAAAAATAAAAATATTTTACTTAATCTTTAACCTCTTCTTAATCCAAATAAATGCTAACATTTATTTTTTCACATGTATAATTTGGAATTGAGATAAGGAAATTAAGACATGAGGTGACAGAACCAACCAACCCTCACCTCAGATACCCAAAGATAAGAATTCTGCCCATAGATATTTTTTTGCATTCTTTTATGTATATAAAATTTAATTAAAATATATTCCCCTCTTGTTTAATTATAACATGTAACTAACAATAAATTTATACATTTGTTATAATAGTTACTTTAAAATCTATCTTTGACATTATTATTAATTAATTAATTCTGTAGCTTTTTACATAAATTTTTCCATAAAAAAATCAGTTTATTTATTTAATATTTGTATAAACACAATCCTAGTCATCAGAAATAGTTATAAAAAATCTTCTCACTTGCATTCACTTCTTCACTTGTTCGTTTCACTCTCCGAGTCACCGTGTCAACCGAGTCAACTCACCACCACCTGCAATGGTGGCATCAACCAAACCAACCATTCCATGGAAGCTTCGCATACTAACCACTCTGCTCTCTCTCCTCCTCAAAGCCTCTCGCCGCTCTAACGGCACCGTCAACCGCCGTCTCTTCAACCTCTTCGACCCCCAGCTCCCTCCCAACCCCAACCCTATCGACGCCGTCGCCACCTCCGACGTCACTGTCGATGCCAAACGCAACCTCTGGTTTCGCCTCTTCTCCCCGTCCGCCTCCGCCGCCACCCTTCCCGTCGTCGTATTCTTCCACGGCGGCGGCTTCACGTTCCTCTCTCCGGCCTCAACCACGTACGACGCCTTCTGCCGCTCCTTGTGCCGCTCCCTCAACGCCGTCATAATCTCTGTTAACTACCGCCTCGCCCCCGAACACCGTTACCCTTCCCAAAACGACGACGGTTTCGACGTCGTTAAATACCTCGACGAAAACGGCACAGTTTTGGGGAACGTTGGTAAGTGCTTTTTGGCGGGTGATAGTTCGGGCGGGAACATCGCCCACCACGTGGCCATTCGGGTTTGTAAAGAGAGGCTCCGATTCGTGAGAGTAATCGGGTTGGTTTCTATTGAACCGTTTTTCGGAGGGCAAGAACGACTCGAATCAGAGATCCGAATCACGCAAGACCCGTTGGTTTCGTTGGATGTAACCGATTGGTATTGGAAGGCTTTTTTGCCCAACGGGTCGGACCGTGACCACGAAGTGGTTAACGTGAGTGGGCCCAATGCGGTGGATATTTCGGGTCTGGACTATCCGAATACGCTTTTGGTTGTGGCGGGTTTTGACCCAATAAAAGATTGGCAAAGAAGGTACTATGAATGGTTAAGAAATTCGGGTAAGGATATTGAAATAATTGAATACCCGAATATGATTCACGGGTTTCACTTGTTTCCGTATTTACCCGAAGCTTCTCAGCTTCTTTCTCATGTCAACCATTTCATCAACAAGCAAGTGGCTGGTAGTTAGAGTTCACTCTCACGTTTGATATTCTAATATTATAATTATAATAATAAGATTTTATTTTCTTGTAATCTTATAATTTTAATGTGAAAAAATAAATGATATTTTTGTTTGCATGTTAGAAAAAAACATAATTTGGATAGACTTGTATTCATGTTGTGTTATGATTGGACATGGTGGTTGGGTAATTTACATAGAGCAATTAATGGCTATTAATGATTTTAGGTAATTGTCATAAAGATTCTTAAATTTATTCATATATTGTAACTAAAATGTACCAATGCCTTAGACCAATTTTCATTAATAACTTTAATTAACACGAATACCATGAAATAAATATTGTGTTAATAATATACTAAACTGAAGAATTAAATTTTGCACTTTGAAAAAATAATTTAAGTTAAAAGTTAAGGGTTAATAATATATTCTTTCACTTTTAAATATTTATTTAGTTTGAAATAACTTCAAATATATAGAACAAAAGTAGACTACTACAACTATTTTCTCTCTTCAATATATTTAGATTTTGATATGTATGATTTTTATAAAAAAAACTTGATAAATAGGTATAGTAAAATGCAAACAAAAATAAAATAAATACTCCTTAAAAAAAATCTAGCCTTTAGACGTGACTCCATAAAAAAACATATGGGTAGGAGAATTTGTTAAATTAAACTATGTGAATGTAATATTATAGCTGGTCGGATAAGTTAACTAAATTTCATGATAATAACTTTAATACTATATTAAAAAATAAATTTAATTAAATAATACAACATTGACTTATAAGATGGTATAATTTTAATTATATGTTGGTTGGTGTTGATATTTTTTATTTATAAAACTTTTATATTTTTTAGGATTTTTCTTTTTTAATTTACGCTAATTGAAATATAAAATAATGCAAGCAAATATGTTTAATACCATGTATGAATTTATTAACCATACCGTAACTATAGATGATATAAATTATATATCAGGATGATTAACTCTTTATGTAAGTTTTATTTAAAAAAAAAAAATAAAGTTTATGTTTTTTTTAATATATCAAATTTTACATGACATGTCATAGAAGTGTCTAACATTTATTTGTACGTGAAAAAATTATATTTGAAAAAAAATTGTTGGTGGTTGTATATGTAAACAACGTGTTCCAAATAGTAGTAACACTAGGCCGAACGAAAGGGCCCACACGTTTTAAAGAAAATGAAAGCTAATGGGTGTACAAATAAAAGAAGGGGTGGCAAACATAAAAGGTACTGGCCAGAAAAATGGGCCAGGCTTTTCAGAAAAATAGTGCAGATATGAAACGCGAGTGGCATATAGCGGAAATAATGGACCAGCCGAATAGGTCCAGGTTTATAGAAAAAAAATCAAAAAACTACTGTGGTGCATTATAAAAAATGGACTGCTTCTTCCTGCACCTGCATAGATTCTTCTGTCACCCCATACAAAACATGAAAATACATTTTCATCCTTCTTGTGTCACCCCCATAGAATAGCTTCATTATGTAATCCGGATACACTTTTGAAAAAAGACTTCCAGATTACATAATCCGGAAACTAAAAAAGACTTCTGGATTATATAATCCGAAAACTAATCATACATCTGAAAAAAAAAGCTTCCAGATTAGATTATGTAATCCGAAAACTAATTACGAATTTGAAAAAAAACTTTTGAATTACGTAATATGGAATATTAAAGAAAGATATTTTTGAAAATATGGAAATTTATGGAGGTGAGAGAAGAAATATGGAGGTGCAGGAAGAAACAGTCTAAAAAATGTGCCGCAAATAGGCTGGGCAAAGGAATGGGCCAAGACTCTCTTTTCTTTAAGAGAACAAAATTCTGGAGGTCGAAATATCAAACTGAGGGGCCCATAAAGCAAACTGTCTAAATTACAAAAAAACAAAGTGGCAAAAATTACCATGAATTATTTTTAAATGGAAAATAGAAAAATGGCTGCATAGATACCAAATGATTTAGCAAATAGCAAGACAAATTTTGCAAAAAATAAAAATGCAAGTAGAAGCATTAAATGAAAAAGCAACTGGCCCAACAAGTTCCAAAAATTTGCACCTAAATTGCGTGTCATCTTAGGTAAAAACACAATCCAAAAGCTGAAACTCCATTGAAGCATTAAAACATGATCCCCACATGCACCAAAATTGTCAACAAACCCTAAAACAGCACCAAATGGTGGGCCCCACTCCCATATCTTTTTTCAGGCAAACATATTTTTTAACAAGAGAAATATTGTTTGGTAATGAAAATACGAAAATGGCAGAAAAATTATGGAAATCGACGATTCATTTTCGAAGTCGACTACAATTTTAATTAATTAAGTATTCTAATCTGCTTTAAAAAAAATTAATAGAAGTCGTCAATTTGGATGATAATTTCAATTCAAATAAGATATAAAAAATTTGGATTTGAGATTCACGATTTAGTATATTTTTTTTTCTCATTAAGATCATAATTAATATTTTTTAAAAATAAATAAATATATATATATAATAATTTAAAAATTATTTAAAATTACATAAACTACTGAATAAAAAAATTGTAAAACTTTTTATTTTATAGTATGTAATATTAAAAATTTAATTTTGTTTTATTTAAAAAAATCATATATAAAGTTGAAGAATTAAAACTATTTTACAAAAAATAAACTTATCTTAAATCAAGTTTTCATATGGTGATTTTTCTGGTCAATATGTTAATAACTTTAAAAGTAGTTTTTTCACCATGGATAATTCTGCAAGATTTGTCACCAAAACTTAACATATTTTTTTTTGTAGTCATGGTTGTTTGCCTTTCAATTATTTAGGAGTATCTATATTTGTTAGTGATCCAAAGTGTCAATTTCTTTAACTTTTGGTTGATAAAGTCAAATTGAAAGAAGCATATTGGGAAGGTAAATCTCTTAGCATGATGGGTCGGATTCAGTTAGTCAATACGGTGATTACTGAATTTCTAGCTTATAGCGTTAATATGTAAAAATGACTTATTTCACTTCTTAACAAAGTTGAGCAATGGTGTCGAAATTTTATTTGGACTGGTGATATTATGAAAAAAGACATAGTCACCGTGAATTTGGATACGATTTGTTCTCCTCTTGAGAATGGAGGCTTGAAGATTATTAATATTCGTCATGAAAATAATGCATATCTTCTTAAGCTTGCTTGGAACTTTGCTTATAATAATAAACCTTGGTTTTTTCTCTGGAAAGTCAGGGTTCTTAAATCAAAATACGAGTTTAGAATGGTTTATTGATCTTATTCTCTTTGGTATGGAATTAAACAGTTTTATTCTACTGTACTTGATTATACTTCTTGGACTGTTGGTAAAAGTTCTTGATTATATTGCAGGGTTATCTGATGGTGCTAACATTTCGGATACAGTCTCTCAATTTAGGACAGGTTGTGATTGGAATATTTCCTTATCTTTACCGCAGATGCCTCATGTTTTAATCATATCATGGTTAGGGAGGAATAAGATATTCCTAATTGAATTTTAGATGAGTCTGGTCGTTTCACTCTTAAATCGGCTAGGACTTTTAAAATTCATGTTTGAATTCATTTAGATTGAAGGCATTTTGTTTTCCCTTGGTAAGGGGTTTGAAGAATCATGCTACTAATTATAATGAAAAAGTTCTTCAAGGACTTCATTTTTCCTCCCTCCATGAGCTTCAAAACAAGGTTTTACATGTCTCATGAGCACCTTCATTTGATGTTGAAGCTACCCCCAAAACACTTTGGTGTAGTCCTACTTTATTATTGTTTGACATTACCTCTCTTGGGTTCACCTGCTATGTGTGTCTTATTTTTCACTCTCTTCAAGTTTGTTAAAAACTTGTTGGTTGAACCCCTCCCCCTCCCCTCCCCTAAACCCTAAACCCTAAACCCTAAAGTGTTGTGTTTTAACCTCACCAAAGAGCCCATTGATCTCCTTCCAGATTCTAAACCATCATTCCTTTATTATCCTCTTATAAACCTTTATCCAAATTCAAAATGGATTGAGTTGAATCACATGGATGCCCATGTTTAAGAGCTTTCAATTATGCTCAGTCAAAGGCTTGGAGTTGAGTTGCCTCCTCCACATGTGCCTCTCTGTTGATGTTGGGCTTGGGGAGTAAATGGAGAAGAAAGGTAGAGAACAAGAAAATCTCCCAAGAAACACCAATTTTACAAGATATCAACAAAAAAAAATTATCATAAAAAATGAAAAACAAACAAAGTAACTCCAAAAGAGGAATATACTTGAATAATGATTCATTTACTTCTTTTTTCTCTTTTAACAATGCATGTAAATTGAAATATGTCTCACAAAAAGGTTCAAATAAAATTTATTCTTTTAACATAAAAATTATATTGAAACTATAAAATTACAATATGTGTTTGTTAAATAAAGAGTGGCACTCTCACAACTTGTTGATTTTCAACATTTTTTTTAATACCAAAGAATATGGCAGAACATGTTAATGCCATATAACTTAAAATATACTTTTTCTTCAAAGAGAAAATGTTACAATAAAAAAGAAAATTTAAGATATAAAGTAAAGACAAGATTGTTCATTTATTTTTTAATATCTTATACATTTCCTTAGTTATTTGCTAAATTTATTGAACATTACGTGGTTTAGTACTCACAAATTAAGTGAGTCATTAAATAAAAAATAATAATAAATTAAAATTTTGGTTTCTCTTAATTTGGTACAAAAAGCAAAACATAAGTGTATATATAAGAAAGTTGAGCCTAACACAGTGGCAGTGGCAAAGAGTAAAACCAGCCCAATAGAGGCCCACAGGGTAAAACTACTGGATACTATTTTAGTTTTTCATTTTGTTTTCAACAACATTAGATTTTTCGTTTTAAAAAAAATCCAAAAATTTAATTTAATTTTCAATTTTTCATACCTTAATTTAGTTTAAATTAATTAAAATATTTGTATGGTATATTTTCTTTTACATGTTAGTGGCGATAGTGCAAATTGAGGAGCAGCAAGTTAAATGAATTTCGTTTTCTTCTCACATATGCAAAGCAGTAATTTCCACCTAGGACCTAGGATATAAGTGGTTTACCTCAATACCCTTAACATAACTTTGAAATAATTATGCATGAAAAGAGACTGATCTGTCAGTGGTACCATTGTGAAGAAGGAACCAGTGCATGAGAGAAAGCAGTGAATAATAAGGAATTCAATGCATACGTGGAGAAGAAATCACATGCAAAACAGTAGTAGAATATAAGTGTTTTACCTTAATACCCTTAACATAACTTTGTAACAGTGAATGCATGCAATGATATTGGTCTGTCACTGGCATCACTGTGAAGAATAAATCAATGCATGAGAGAAAACATCACACAGATGCACCAGAGACTGTGAGGAATCTTTTGCAACAGTGAATGCATGAAATGAGATTGGTTTGTCACTGGTACCACTGTGAAGAAAGAACCAATGCAGGAGAGAAATACCACACACTATACCACAGATTGTGAGAAATCTTTTGCAACAGTGAATGCATGAAATGAGATTAGTATGTCACTGGTACCACTGTGAAGAAGGAATCAATGCATCAGAGAAAACATTACAGAAATCTTTTGTAAATAGTATGCTCACAAAAGGGTACAAATATAATTTATTCTTTTAATATAAAAATTATATTGAAACTATAAAATTACAATCACTGTTTGTTAAATAATGAGTGACACTCTCACAAGTTGATTTTCAACATTTTTTGTGTGAATATCAAATAATATTCAAGAACATGTTAATGTCATTTCACTTAAAATATATTTTTCCTTCAAAGAGAAAAAGTTACAATAAAAAGAAAATCTTTGACAAGATGCAAAGTAAAGACAAGATTGTTCATTTTTTTTTCATATCTTATTTTTAACATTTCCTTAGTTATTTGCTAAATTTATTGAAAATTACGTGGTTTAGTACTCACAAATTAAGTGGATCAATTGATATAAAAAATACTAACAGAGTCATTAAATAAAGAAATAGTAATAAATTAAAATTTTGGTTTCACTTAATTTAGTCATCTACTATTTTAGTTTTCATTTTGTTTTGAACAACATTAGATTTTTCGTTTAAAAAAAAATTCAAAAATTTAATTTAATTTTCAATTTTGCATACCTTAATTTACTTTAAATTAATTAAAATACTTTTATGGTATATTAAATTTACATGTTAAATGCAGAGTTATATATATATATATATATATATTTAAGAATTTTCGAAATAGAAGACTAAAATCATGAAATTAATGAACGAAACTACAATGGGATTACTATTGAAAGAAACCTTAGTTTTAAATTATCTAATAAAAAATGAAACTACCAAAATTTGTAGTTTTTCATAAATTAAAAATAATAATAAAACCAGTTTTAAAAATATAATATTTGAGAGAGTATTGCAAGGACTCATTTTCATTTAAAAATTATTTATTTATTAGTCCAAACTTACTCAAAAAAGAGAGCAAAAATAAAAAAAAATGTCCACCCATAAACTAAGAGAACTTTAAGTCACATGCAACTGCTTTTTTATGATATCTTTAATGTGATAATAAATTTGAATCTAATGATTAATATTTTTTCCCTCACCTCTCATAATATATATATATATATATATATATTGAAATAAAATATTTTTGTCTGAAAAATTAAATACAGTAATTATTTTTTTATATAAAATATACATTTAAAAGAATATTCTAAACAAAAAAAGCCACATAATAAATTTCTTATACTATTACGCTATTAAAATATGAAGACAAATCAAATTGTACGAAAAAAAAATTAGCATAGTTGTCATTTATGTTCATTACTTTATTTAGTTAAGTACAACATACTCATTTGACTAAAACAAAATAATAAATAATTAAGGGTAGTTTTGATAAATAACTATCTTAACCTTTAACGGTAACTTGATTTCTTCTCTTGAAACATAATAAAATTCAAATAAAAATTACTTATATTTTCGCTGTTATTTTAATCATATAATATATTTTTTTATTTTCATTATTTATAACAATTATTGGATTCCAGCAGGCATTCCATTGACTATCTGAGCCCCACAGTCTGAGGCTATCATTTCCAATAAAGTTACCGTTATTTTATATATTTTTAAATTTCTTTTGCATATTCTCCATGCAGAGTATCAATTTGAATTGCAAATTGTCTAGTGAAAATGACCAAATATATATCTACAAAATGAAAAAAAATAATTTTAAATGAATGAAAAATGTAGATCAAAAAAATAATTCTTGAAACCTTTTTCTAAGATACATTCCTAAATTATAAGCATTCTTTTTCATAATGCATTTTTTGATTGTGTTCAAGATTTTTTTTCCCAAAATATACTTGATTTATTTTTTCAAAATGAGATTTTTCAAATTATATTATTTTGAATTCCAAATTTTCAATTAAGGAATAAAGAATAATTTTAAAAAAATTGAGAGGCTATAAGTTGCATTCAAATTCGTATGATGGAGAAAGAATTTGACAAATAAAATTCGCAAGAATTGGTCTCAATTGTAACAAAAACGGATGAACACCAACTATTCAAGAAAATCCAAATTGTCACAAAATGATCTCTTCGGAGCATTATCCATTCAATTCCTTGGTCGAGAAAAGCTAAACCACGAATCAGCCTCAAACAAAGTATCAATGCACATCGCATTATACAAGGCCTAATTGTTTCTGAAACCCTGAATGATGATGAGCAAATATCTTGACAAATGTACTAACAAGCATGATCATAAAAGAATGTAAGAACCATCTTCTATGTGGAGCTCTTATTCTTACTGTTCACTGCTTCTTTCAGCGATCTCCCTAATGCAAATGCCAGAGGAGGAGGAACAGCATTTCCAATCTGTCTGTGCTTGTGAATGATACTGCCAGAAAATTTATAGCTATCTGGAAAACCCTGCATTCATAATGGATGAAAATATGCTTAGCTATAAAGATTATACCAAATTATGAGATGCATGCCTGTTTCTTAGGCAAAGATTCTAAGGATTATAGTTTTGTAATTAGCTATTAAGGATTATTATGCTCACTAGTTAATCATAGAAACTGATTTCTTGGACATTTCTATCAAAACTTGACCAAGATTATAAGTGGCAATTCAATACTATCAGAAATTTCAATTTGTTAGGATTCCATTTCTCAGCAAAACTAGACTTTTCAACTTACTTGAGATCGAGCACACTCACGAACAGTAAGAATCCTATCCTGGACAGGGTGGAAGCACATTCCAACCTTCCCCATTGGTTGAGGGTCTGTAATGGAAGTTGGGAAATTCCCTTGCCAATCCAACCTACCAAACAGTCCCTTCCATTGATTGTGTCGCTTAGCCGTGTTGGGTAAGCACCATGGTATCAAATCAACAACTTGTCCACTAGACAATGTTACCTGCATTTCATAAGGTTTCACAGATTAGATAGGTCACAAATTGTTGTGCTAAAAGTTCACAAGAATTCAGCTTCACCTTTTCCGCTGGAAGATCACGCCAATCAGCACCTGGCCTCTTGGGAATTCTCTGGCACCGAAGCATGTTCAACTCGTTCATCTCCTTTGAAATATGATCAGTCAAGACAACCATGTCACCACGAATCTTCTTTTGAAACCATGATGCAGGATCATTTTGATACTGCACAACATAAAACACGGGAAAACAGTGAGTGAAAATTTTAAGAGTGGAGGAATATGGGACACGTATCTTTCCTATTTTTAACATACCTCCATGTTTCCTTTTGAGGCTCCATTGCCCACAGATGGGAGATCACCAATGGTATCTTTAACAGTTATTGCACGTAATGGAGCACCACTTGCAGTACTACGGACAGCAGCATACTGAACTTTTTCAGATAATGTGATCTTCAACTCGGGTGCCGAAAATACATGCAGTGGTTCCGGCCATTCTGGAAGCACATCATCAGGACAGGCTGCCCATATGAATGCCCTTTTTCTTGATTGGGAAACCCCAAATGCTCCAGCCTCAAGGATACCAAATCTCACCTTTTTGAATCAAACATTTATCAGTTCCTTGAAATTCTATTCATCAACGGAGTGCAATTACTCAAGGAAGAAAGTTGCAGTAATTTTACCTGATAACCCATCTCAAGAAGTGAAGCCAAGGTTAAACGGAATGTCTGTCCTTTATTGAAAGACACAAAGTTCCTCACATTCTCCAACAAGAAATATCTTGGCCGGAAATAATCAGCAAAGGATAAGAATGCTAATATCATCTCACACTGGACTTTACTCCAACTGCTCTGGTTAAACCTGTTCATCCCAGAGAAACCCTGAAGCAAAAACAACACATTATTGAACAATTACCTAATAATATATTCATTAGAAGAATAAATAAATAAAAAAAGCCAACAGCTAGAGAGACCTGGCATGGAGGACCCCCATTTATGAAATCAACTTGTCCAGGCATTGGTAAACTACTTATTTCCTCCTCATCAAGCTTTGCAGCCAATTCTGCAGCCTCAGTCGTTGAGATACAATCATCCATGTCCCCACACTTCTCCATTACAGCCCTACATTACAAAAAAAATTCACCAAGTCACTTAAATAGGTTCCACACCATTCAACATTTAGTACTGGAATCAGTTATCTAAATGGGATTATTTACCTAAGAATAACATTGCAATTGTTAACGAACACCAATGCCTCAGGATGATTAGCTTTAAATGCATCACCAGCAGGTTCTTCATACTCGATAGCCCATTTAGTTGATGAAACACCTGAACCATTTAGCAATACAATACACGTTATATTACGCATTGGTAACAGATACAATATGGTTTTCTTCTTGCTATAATAACGTAGCTAAGATTACCTGACTGCTCCAACCCTTGTGATAAACCACCACAACCTGCAAAAATGTCCAAGGTAGCTAAACGTTTTTCATTTAATGTTTTCCCCTCCTTAGAGGACTCTGAATCGTCATCTCCCTCTTTACATTTTCCTTTTCTCTTTCTAGCTGCAGCATCAGATGTTTGTCCAGTTGAATATTTTACTTTTATATGAGCTGGCAACTGTCAAGTAATTGAAAAAAAAAAATTAATTATCGAAATCATATTGCATGCTTGTATAATAGATCCAATACACAATACCTTTTTCAGTGATCCAGTGGCGGGATCATACAAGAGCTCGCAGAAAAATACATTTTGGAACATTCCAAGGGCACTTTGTTCAGGAATATCTCTCTTCTTTCTGACCTCACATTTCCCTTCTATAGAATCTACTGAGATGATATGTGTTTCATCACTGTAATACACCTAAAATATAAATGTTAAAATACAAGTCAGTATAAAAACTTATAGATGAGATACACAAAGTAGAACCAATACTCAAAATAGAGCAATATGCACAAATAGCAGTTCACTTGTCATGGGAAAAATAACACTATAAAATCCACATAATCATGCTATCTAAGACTTGTATCTTATACCTCTTGCATATCAGAGCAGTATGCCTTCTCACTTGATACATCTTCTGGTCGAAAGAACCTCCTGATTTTTACTTGTGTAGATTTTATTTCTGTGTGTTTTATTTCTCTTTTAACAACAATCTCTAGCACTTGACACACAACATAAGCTTTCAACCCCACATTCCTTCCACTCTTATGAGTTCCTTGCTCGATCTTTTCCTCAAACTCAAAGGGACTTACATAAACATAATCATTAAGGGAATACTCAGTTCCTTTAAATAGGAAACCAGACTTGGAGGAATTTACAGTGAAAATATCTTTCGCCTTTTCAACGTCGTGCATTTTGCAAGATGAGCAAATACCAGACCCTTGACCCAAAGTATCAAACGGAAGGCTAAAGAAAGCACCTCTTTCAGGCCAGTACAGGCTTTTACAATAATATTCAGTAGGTAGTCCTTTCTTCTTCCTTTCTTCTGCTCTAGCCCTGTCAACTCTATCTGCAATGATATTATCCTTTCGATGCTGATGACCCCAAGGCCTTTTCTGAATATTTACAACAACTGTCTGCTTAACATCCTGCAGTCCCATATCCCTACACTCATTAGTCAAAAACACCTCTCTCTCATTAGCAGCATTGCCAATAACAGTATGACAACCGTACTGCATCATCCTACCATGAAACATTTTTCTTCCAATCTTTGACTCGAACATATACTCAACATAATACATGTCCGGAAATTCATCAACTTCAACTAACACAGATTTTCCTACAGAAATAACTTCCCCATTAATGATTGCCTGCTTATAAATAGGATATCCAGAACTAGTCTTCCCTTCAGGTTTTCCTTCCCATTTTATTTTGGCATTAACCGAAAATGTTTTTGTTTGCTTTGAATCTGAATGCTTCTTTGAGGTTCCCTCCAAAAGTATTGGCTCCTCTTCATTGTCCTCATCTTCATTTTCTTCCTGTTCCTCCAATTCATCCTCTTCCTTTAACTCGCTCACAGGCCCCTCTTTTGAATCCTCTGGCAAATGGTTTGAGTAATACTCTCCCCATATTCTATTGATTAGCTTTGTAGTCGTTGCTTGCATAGCTTTCCTCTTGGACACAATAGGACCCACTGCTGCCCTAGGATTTAAATTGGGTACACTTCTCGGAAAAATTTTCCTCTTGTTTACTAACCATTTGGTATGGTGCCGCTCTTCCATTTTGTTCATAAGACCAGTTACAAATGGAGACCTTCTGATCTGATCATCGGGAAAATGTGCAAAGAGTTGCAGAATAATCTGTCCATGGACAACGACATATCTCTCAACAGCCAATGGATCAGAAGAAATGTAAGATTTATCTTCCTGATTAGACTCAGATACTTTCTTGATGACATCTCCAAAGGAAAGTCGTGATACTCGGCTCTGTTCCTTCAGCAATGTAATCATGGCTATAGCTAGCCTTGCAGTTTTCAACACTGTGTCATACCAAGGAGCATACTGTTTTGATGGTTTGCCAAGTCTGTACCTGAAAGGATGTATGAGTGAGTCTGGTTGTGACTTTACGTACTACTTGTATTTAGAACAAAATAATAGTAAGATGAATTTACGTACAGTATTGAAAGATGTTTCATTACAAGTTAGTCCAAACAGATTTTTGTGACAATTTGGTTACAGTAGATTGATGATTGTATTGACAGCATGGTACACATTTACTCGTACGGATTTTTTTAATAAAATTTCTTTTGACACATAAACAATAGCAATAATTTTAGACAAGAGGCATCATACCAGGCCATTTCTGTTCGGATGGATGTGAAAATCATAGATGATCCAAATTCTATCAACCATTCCTTTATGGCACTCAGATAAATTGGCATTCCTTCAGCAACCTGTGGTTCTGAAGTAGTAGAAGAAGATTGGCCAGCATCAGAATCAAGATTGAACCCACATCCATCGTCTGAAGTCATTACACCTGAACCAAAGATTGTAACATCGATGTCTGAACAAGCTTGCATGGGAAGAAGTTCCAGTGAAACCAATCTTGCATCTGAATTGTATAAAGACCAATTATGAAGCTTGGTTCGAGGAAGATCATCAAACCCATGCATATCATAGCCATTATCAAAAACTATATACTCGTCTGTTTCTTGAAGGGAGGTTTTGTAAAAAGCAGGGAGAGGATAATCATTGGCAATCTCGTCTTCATTAATCTTGATATAGTATTTGTTAGCTACAGAGAGCGGTCCGTAGTTTTTGTTCTGCCTCATACATCTCCAATACTCTTCATCCTGCAAGAGTCGTGCTAACTTTAAATCTTCCGCTTCACCATTTGCAGGTTTTACAGAATCCATCTGATCCGTCTCTTCTCCATTTCCAGTTCCAGAGCCAATCCTTAAACTCCCATTTGAGGGAATTACGTGTGCATGCGCAGGGTTTCCGTGCCTCATATACTCATCTCTGAGAGCAATAAGAGCGGAGATATCTGCAAACATCATGTCATTTGCCTTGGATGTCAGGTCCAAACCAATGAGTTGCTTATAAACGAACTCACCCAGAGAAATAACAAACTCCTTTATAGTTGCAGCTCCACAAAGCCATTTGTTACCACTCATAGTCCGTGCCATACCAGCAAGGAGTTCATCCAAACTTATATTAGGGTCTCCCCCCGAGGACTTTGCAATTTTTTTATATACCTCTATGCATACACGAGCCTTTTCAAAGAAATGATCATAAAAGTTTCTGTAACTGGCAGCAGGTTTCTGACAGTCATAATCAGCAACATCAGTAGAAATCCATATGACTGGAGAACCATCTTCATAGCCAGAGATATCCCAGGATTCAAGTCG
>Ga0123342_1005523_pt1 | contig 18235 bp, 7 predicted proteins | sample Turbeawhitnodule_FD_89960 | JGI IMG/M metagenome (GOLD analysis project Ga0123342, IMG submission 89960) | Root nodule microbial communities of legume samples collected from Mexico - Turtle bean Mexico white nodule | ecosystem: Host-associated > Plants > Roots > Nodule | place: Mexico: Nepantla...
AAAAAAAAAAAAAAAAAAAAAAAAAAAAAAAAAAAAAAAAAAATATATATATATATATATATATATATATATATATATATATATATAGGTTTTTCATGAAAATAATTAAATGAATATAATTGAAACATTCAAGAAATACTCCAACTCTTATATCAGAAATTTTAGGAAATATATGAAAAGATTATATCATTTAAAAAATATTTTTAAGTTATACATAATCTAATTTAAATTTATGAAAACATAGTATTTTTATGAGAAATATAATGTGCATTGATTAGTGACTTATTTTTCCTAGCAACAAAATGGGTGGAAATGAAATTGGTGAACAATAATAAAGAAATCCCTAATTTAAGCATATATTGCATTTGAAAGTAGTCAATATAGTGTGCATTGGCATTAGATTAAAGACAATAGATCACATAAGGCATTTGTTGAGAACAATTAATTAAAGTAAATGGTAAGCCATAGCGTGAATACAATGGATTGTTGAATTTTCTTTTGTTTCCATTTATTTTTGTTTGATTGAGTTTGGATGCACTCTTTCCACTGTTCTTCACCTTTTATACCTAACATGGGCATAGAATTGGTAAGAGAGGGGAGAAAACACACGCTTTGGCTAAAATTGAAAGAGGTCAAAGATTAGGGAGAAGGGGAAAAAAGGGTAACGATGAAGAAAGTGAAGTGGGGAATTTAAGTCAAAGACGCTTTCGGATGAATTAAGATGTATAATTAATTGAAGATGGATGATGAAGAAGAAGAAGAAGAAGTAGAAGGAAGTGTAGTGACTTTTAAATTTTGATTTGAAAATGTTACACAAACTCACAGAGGATAGTGTTTGTTTGCAATTCGATGGAGAACGCCGTCCATAAGAGAAAAGTCAACGCCATAAATCCTGAAAATCCGGCAATCTTTTGACCAAATAACAGGAACCTATGTCTCATTTAACTGTCACTCTCACTCAACCCTAAATATTCCTAGTGCCATGCCTCCCAACAAACTCACCTATATTCTGTCAATTTTTTCAATTTTCACTCACTAATTATTAGTTTAAGTATAATTTTATCAGTTTCAAGAGATGGGGTTGGCATAGCTGTCCTTTTATGGCATAATCACTGCTTTTATATCACCAAATTTCATCACTTCCTTCTCATAATATCTTTGCCATCTTTACCTAACAAACCATATACATTTGCGGTTTCAACTAGTGCTAATTAAGAACAACCATTGTGGTATATGTTTTCAAACTATGCCATTATTTTTTAGTATGAACAAAAATGTTAGTACAAGAAAACGCGCTTTCATTATTAACCAAAATACTGAAATCACAAAGTATTGTTATTTTTAACCATTGAAAAAAAAAGAAACTGCCTTAAAAGTTAGAATATTGAATAACTAGTGTTTCTCATACTATATCTTAGTTTTGTTAATGTTGAAAATTAATTAATGTTGATGTTTTATTATGCTGAACAATTCTAAACTAATTTTTGGACATCAATCATAATTTCTGCTATATAATTTCTTAGATAAAATTTTTTGTATTTTGACTGCTAAGTTCACATCACTACAAGTTATTTGTTTCTGTATCCATCTAGTTAGTAATAGATATAGTTTGTTCAGCCGACTAAGAAATATGTTGATTGTAGCTTGAACGATATTCTTTTGTTTGCTGATTTTTTAGAGTTATGCAATAATCGTAACTTGTATAGATTGTAATAAGATTAGAACATTTATAAAATGCTTTTAAGAAACCTATGTCTTTCCTGATATGGGTTCTGGTTTGTATTGGGTTGAGACACCCCATTAATGTCTCCTATAATTTATTTAATTCTTTGCTGATAAAAAAAATGCTTATTTTTTTATTGTTAATAATTTTTTTTGTAACGAGGATACAAATAATTTTCACTCAACAATATACCATCAAGATTTTCAATTTAGAGAAAAAATTGTTATTTTCACTCCTATTGTATCTCACCCCTTGTTTTGTGTTCCATTTTAGCAGTTTGGTATGTATGTAAATGAATAATGAGTTGTGTAAATTTCAACTCCTTTTGTGTGTATTATTATATAATATAATATATAAAAGGTAGTGGAAGATAAAATGGCAATGAAAAACGAAACACAATTAAAATTAGTATAGCACTAATAATGCTGATAATTAAAGCTCCCATTGGTGGGGCTTGACAAGATGATATCCTGAAAAAGTGTTGCATAGGATGGGAGGCTAATGGCACGTGTCTTAGATGAATGAGAATCCTGATCTAACTTCTGACTCTAGTTTCCTTGTGGGGTGTAGGAACAACTCATCCTTCCAGAATACCTACACACCTTGTCTCTTTATCAGAAACCCCTTTTCACACTCTATACAACACTGCTGTTCCAACATAATATTATATTATTCTCAAACTAATCTAACATCTTAGTCATCCATTTCATTCTTCTATTTCCTTCCTATAAAAACATTATCGTTTCATGTCTGATACAAATTATTTAACCAAAAACCAGTCATGCCAAATAGGTTTCAGTTCTAATAATAACAGTCATTTGTTGCACTTTTGTAATTACAAATGGTGAATAAAACAATGTGCAAAATGGAACTTTGAGATGAATGCATTACCCTAGTTTTGGTTTGAGGATATTGCAATCGATATACAGTCTAAAAAGTTTGCAGTTACTATCAGACAAATTGTAAACTGTTTAGAACAATAATTGGGATAGTTTGTTGGGTTATGAGGGATTCCTACAATTTTCTCCATCAAAATCAATAATGGGGTGGGGACGCCCTTGGAAATTATGTAGAATGTGAGAATCTTATACATCAAATTAAAGGTTGTTGGATTCATTATTTTATTGTGTATTTGGATTAGGAAGTGGAGTTAAGATAGATAATATTAAGAAAAAGAAATGAGAGAGAAAGTAGAAAATAAAGGTGTTTAGATTTGGGGGAAGTGAGTTAAAAATAAATAATGATTTTATTGATATAATAAATATTAGAAAAATTATAAAATAATATATCTTTAAAACCATTCAATTATATTTTTTTTATTATAAATTATTTTCAGTTAAATATTAAATTGTAATTTTATAAATTTAATGTTATTATTATTAAATTTAAATTTTTTATTATTTATAAATTTTTCTTATTATTTTATTACAATTTTACATTTTTTTTATTTTATAATTATATTATCATTATTTTATAAGTTTATTTCATTTCTTATTATTAAATGTTGGAGATCTCACGGTAAATAAAAGTGTCAATAGTATATAAGTGAGTGTAAATATCATTTTATAAAGTCATTTAGAGTTTATCCTAACGAAACTTTGTTGGATTTATTATGTCACTCATTATTGGGCTACTATCGGAATTTGAGTAAGTTGATTTTGTGGTGTTTTTCTTTTCGGTGTCCCTGTTGATTTTGAGTTGGCAGCTTTGGTAAGCTTATAGGATTTCTCTCTTGAAATGAGTTGTTTTTTAAAAGGGTTGGATCACCCTTGAAGTGATTCATATTTATTTTTTTTTCTTGTTGATAAAAAAAAAGTTGAATTAAGCTCAGAATCTATTTTTTAATTTTTTTTTTTACTATTTTATAAATTTATTATTATTATTTATTCAAATTTTATTTTCTTATTATTATTATTTTATAAATTTTATTATTATCCTATAATTTTAATTTTATTTTATAAATTTTATTTTTAATAAAAATACTATTATTTTAATACTTTTTATTATTAATAATCCTATTATTATTTTATAACTTTACTATTATTGTTATATTATATAATTAATTATTATCTATACATATATATAAAAGATATTTTCCATTATAATCGTTTTTTGTGTATACAAATATTGTCTGATTATATCCTCTTTTAATATATCTCATTTTATTAGTATAATGAAATATTTTGTCATTTCATATGAATTACTTAAAAAATAAAATTATTGTTTAATTTTTTAAATTAATATTAATGTACAATTTTTTTATAAAGAGAGAGCATACTCTCATTCATTCTCACACAAAATTTCACATATCAAATAAAATAACATTCATTTTCAATCACTCTCTTCACTCCATTTCAAACAACTATAAGAAGAGAATAAGCTTGAAGAAGAACAGAGACCTAAACCAGAAAAAAAAAATGTTGTTTAATCAATTCATTATTTTTTTTTACATATTAATTTTTGTTTTACAATTTTGACTCATCTAAATTTATTTTTGTATGTATGTTAAATTTTTACCATCGCAAAATATGAGTAAAAGAAAAAAATGCAGATATACAAACACAATTACGTTTGTATTTTCGCTAGTATATATGATGTAACTGATTATGTTATTGATATAATCGATTATGTGGGTAACGTGATGTTATGTTATATAAGATAATCGATTGTTTTATATATATAACTAATTATTTTTATTTTATAATAAAATATAATATATTTTTTAACTTTTTGGTTTGATATTTGTGAAGATAAATGTGTAATTATTTATTTTATTTTATTTTTATTTTTTAAATATAACAATTATTTGAATGCATGCTTCATATGTTTTTGTTTAAATTATTTAAAGTAAATAAAATGATTCTGGTTTTTTTTTATATCTTTTTTTATTAAAAATTACAAATAAATAAATAAATATGAGTATTTAAGGGATACTCAAATTCTTTTACAAAAAGTTATAGACAAATTCTTTGTCCTTTATACCTTCATGTTTTTTAGTTTCAACAATATTCTTCTGATTATGATAGAGAGTATAATGTCTTTTTCTTTATTTTCAAATGAGGGTAGTGATTGAAGTAAATTTTGTGGTATATTTGCAGATGGTGATTATGTTTTTGTTTACTTATTTTTTATTTTTCATTTTTTTTAAAGTCTTAAAACCTAGTAAAAAACCAATAAGATAAAAAAAAACTAAAAAAAAATATCTTCACACGAGGAATACAACTATTAACTCTCTCATGTATGCTTAAATGATAAAATTCTCTATCAAAACAATGTAATTGAAAGTGAGATATTGAAATGTCTGGTGCAGCTTAAGCTATTTAAAAATGTGAGGTGGAATGAAATGCATAGAATATGAATTGAAAATTTCCCAAAAAGGATATTATTCTTGAAGAAGAGGAATTGCTGTAGCTGAAGAAGAAGCTAAGAGGGTTCCATCAACTTTATGAAATTTCAATTCTCTTTTGAAAGCAGCCAACGGAACCCTCTGCCTAACTAACTACAAGTCCTATCTAATTCATAGGCTTAATCATTATCTTCACACTCAATAAACCCATTATCAAACATTTTTCAATGTCTCTTCAATCTTCTAAATATCTAAACTAAAATATCATTTGCTTGCTTTTTGTCACATTATATGCTTCTTTTCATTTTCTTTTTCTCTCTCCATCAATCAAATATTTACATTTTAATAATATAAAAGAGTAAAATAAACTAATCAACACAGTAATTATTGAGTCTATCTAGATAGAGCGTACATATCCAAATTCCTCTGTCATGCAAAAAAGAGTATGAAATATTTCTTATGAACCATTATTTAATTCATATCCAAAAATGAAGAGTAATTTCAGTAGTGAATGATGTCACTTTCAGCTTGATACCCTATCATATATACAAATTCATTACCCTTCATGTAGCTCTCACACAACATACATTAATTCTGTATTTTAATAATATTTATTTTATTTTTAATTTTAATATATATTATTATATTATTAAAGTAGATGTGAAGTGGATGTAAATTTCTAAAGAAGTGTCAAAAGTATTATTTTCTTTTTATAAATATACAAACCTTCAATAAAGAAAACATTTTTTTTCCAAATTTCCTGAGAAAAAATACACGTGAAGAAAAATCATTTTTAAAATTGCAAAAGGACATGTCTCACCAACTACTAAACATTGTTGAATTGCTTTTACACACAGATTTCCATATCTTTCCGACACTCTGTTGGTTTTGCTCATTCCTAAGTTACTCCAACTAGGCTTTAAATTAAATTATAATAAAATGCATCAGACAAAAAGTGATATGCGAATACTTAAAACTGAGTCGATAAAAAACGAAATTTATCAAAATAACATTTTTTCAACCTTATTTGGTTTGGATTTTGAATTAATTAAAAATTAATAAATATCCGTGTGAGTATTGAATTTTACCGTTTTTATTATATAATTCTAACAATATATTTATATTTGTCAAAATAGTACATTTATACTGTAATTTTAAATATGAGATTATCTAATTTGTTTATAAAATAGAAAATGAAATTGAAATTATAAATATAAAAATAACTATAGAAAATTCCACAACTTTTACTATAATTAATACTAAAAAATAAATCTCATGTAAAAGCACATAAACAAGTATTATTATTATTATTATTATTATTATTATTATTATTATTATTGATTTGGTCTAAGAATTTTTGGATTTCGGTCACTAATTATTTTTTATGTCGTTTTTGTTGTTATCATGTTTTTTATTGTTTTTAAGGATGTATTAGTTTTTGTTATGCTCTGAGTACATTATCTTTTTTTCTTCTTACATTTTGATAGATTATTAATGATATCATATAACATCTAAATCGTATCAGATTATAAATGATAATCATTATTTCCCATTAATAGGTAGTAATAATTAAGGTATTTATAGTTAAGATCTTTTTGCAATTCACGCATACTATCATGTTTAGCATGTTTTTTTAATATTCGAACTCTTACTATTAAGACTCGTCCTATGGCTAAGACTAGTGATGGCCCATCCATCAATGAACCTAGATGGTTCACAAGCCCCAACCTTGAGTTGATGAGTGTGAATATATTTATCAAGGATTATTTTAATACCCTAAACAACGTGGACGACTCACAACCCCCAACCTTAAGTTAAGGAGTGCAAAAAAGCTAACCAGGGATCAACTTAATATTTCAAACAACAAGTTAAGTCATCAACCCAAACGACTCACAACTCCCAACGTTGAGTCGAGGAGTGTGGAAAGGCTTATTAGGGATCGTCTTAATACCCTAAACAATAGGTTCAACAACCCAAGCGACTCATAGTCTCCCAACCTTCAATCACGGATTACGAAATGACTTACCAAAAATTTCATATACTTACAAATAATGTTATCTTACAATCGGATTCTAGAATCATCCTAACACTCAAACGTGGCATCTTCCCATCAACCTCCACCTCATTATTAAGGACATGCCACATAGAGCTTTACAAGTAAAGAGAGAAAACAAATAAAGAAAAACCATCTTACATGTAAAGCTTTCAAGTTATCATTCAATAAAGATTCACATAGAGGGTTAGCTGGGGTGGCAAGGGTGGCTGAAGAAAAGAAGTTGATTGACAATCTGGAGGTTGGCAAGGATAAAGTGAAGGTAAATATGTTACAGTACGCAGATGATACTATGTTTTTCTGCGAAGCAAACTCCAAAAGTGGGTTTAACATTAAGGCAATTTTGCATTGCTTTGAGTTGGCTTCTGGACTTAGGGTTAATTTTTTGAAGAGTAGACTTGGTGGGACGGGGATGGATCATGTTTCGCTTCAGCGTTTTACAGCTATCCTTAACTGTGACACGATGATTTCTCCTTTTGTCTACTTGGGTCTACCAGTTGGTTGGAGTCATAAGCATAGTGCTTTTTGGAACGGGGTGATAGAGAAAGTCCAGGCTAGATTAAGCAGGTGGAAACGTAGGTGCTTGTCGATGGCTGGGAGGATTTGTTTGATTAGGTCTGTTCTTTCCTCTATCCCGTTATTCTTTATGTCCTTATTCAAATTACCTTCCGGGGTGGTAGAAAAGTTGGTCAGGATTCAAAGGAATTTTCTCTGGGGGTAGGGTTCTGAAGGAAGGAAGATCGCTTGGGCTTCTTGGAAAATGGTTTGTAAGCCTCGCGAGTTTGGGGGGTTGGGTATCATTGACCCAAAGTTATTTAACTTGGCTTTGCTAGGTAAGTGGATTTGGAGGTTGGGTGCGGATAAGGAAGGTCTGTGGAAGGAGGTTCTCTTCTCTAAATACGGCGGGTGGAGAAGTTTGGGAGAGGGAGGAAGAAGTCATAGAAGCTCTCTTTGGTGGAAAGATTTGAAAGAGGTGTGGGCTTCGGAGGGTTGGGGGAGAAGCTTTAAGGATGGTTTTAAGTGGAAAGTTGAGGATGGAAAGGATATTTCTTTTTGGGATGACAAATGGTTGGATAGTGATGCACTGAAAAGAGTTTTTCCGAGACTATTTTCTATCTATTCGGCGAAAGACGCAAAGGTGGCAGAGCTTGGGTTTTGGGCTAATGGCGTGTGGGTTTGGCAGCTTGCCTGGCGAAGATCCTTTTTTTTATTGGGAGAAGCCTTTGGTAGACCAGTTGAATCAGGTTTTGCTTGAGGCTGGATTGGTTCAAGGAGTGGCGGATAGTTGGGTTTGGAAGGTTGGGGGTATTCAAACGTTTTCAGTTAACTTTGCCTATAACCTTGTTAGGAAAGACAGTGAGGTGGGCTCCTCTCCGGTTTTCAGTAAGTTGTGGAGATGTAAAGCAGTTCCTTCTGTTGTTCTCACTGTGTGGAGGACGTTGGAAAATAAGTTGGCTACTAGGGTCAATTTCTTAAGAAGATGGGTGTTGGTTGAAAATTTTGCGTGATGTTTGTGTGGGGAGGACGTAGAGTCTTGTCGCCATCTGTTTTTTGATTGCAGGTTTGCTTGACATGTCTAGTGTCTATGCTTTAAGTGGCTTGGAGTTTCGTTCGTGTATCACATTGACCCTAAGTCAAACTTTGATCAATTCAGGATAAGCATGTCTTCAGATTCGGTAAATGATGTGTGGAGCACAATTTGGGTCAGGGTGGTGACAGAAATCTGGAATCACAAAATTTTTATCATTTTCAAAAGGGGTGTGGCTGATGCGTCTGAGGTGTTCGCTCTAGTACAAGTTAAGGTGTGGTTTTGGATTTTAGTTAAAAATCGTTCTGCTTTGTTTTCCTTTTCTAATTGGTGTTTGGAACCTATAGTGTGTATGAGGATGGTGTCTTGAAGTTTGTTTTTCAGGGTATAGTATGTGCAAGGTTTTTTAGTCCGTCGGCGGTAATTGTATGAAGTTGGTCTTTTTGAGTATTATATATAAAGGTTGATCCACCCTGAAGTGATTCTCATTTATTATTTTTTATTACTGATAAAAAAAAAAGACATTTGTTCATTGTTTGTTTACCAATTCAAAGACATTATTAATTTTTAAAAATGTTAGGCAGACACTCAAAATTCGTTTGCATTTGATCCCTTTTTAGTGTAACTTAGAACTGGTGAACTTTTAAGTTCGCATTAAAAACTCCCAAAGCTAGGTTGTTTGCTCGTGTGACGTGGATCAAAGTCACAAAATTTTGGTTTATACTGTACTTTACTCTATATTAAAGTTTTTACCTTCAACAAATAGATAATTTTATGATTTTAAGGAAATTTAAATATATTAAATTGAAATTGTTTTATTTTAAACTTTTGATTATTAAATTTTAATTTATAGATCAATTTTTTTTAAAAAATAATTAATTATTATATTAACGAAATTAAATATTATTTTAAAAATTTAAAATATTATAGTATCTAAATTAGTTTATTAATAAATAATTTCTAAATTAGTATATAGTTAACTCTCAAAGTTTTAGCTTGACTAAATTAAATATTATTTTAAAAATTAAAAAATATTAATATTTAAATTAATTTATATTATTGATAAATAGTTTTTAAATTGATATTTAGTTAGTTATCAATATTTTAACTAACAATTTTAATAATAGTTGAAATCTGGATAATTAATTAGATGTTAAATTAAAAATTATTTATTCTAATTAATATAATAATTAATTAATTATTTTTTTCTTTAAAATTTATTTTTATTAAACTATTTTTTAGTAGTGACTATTCAAATCCACACATAAAAATCACTATATATTTTATTAAAAAAATATTTGACTTTCTACTGAAAATAATCTTCTTTCACATTAATCGACAAAATCCTAATAAACACCAATAAAAGAATGATAGTCTCAAAATAAATAAACTAGAAAATTATTTCTATAAGTGTAAACTAAAAAACTTTAACATACATAAATCAAAGAATAGTTTTATTAGCGTGAATAAAAAATTCTAAGTAACATTGATAAAAATCTAACCCTTTCAATATTCATCGAGGAAATCTTGAATAATGTTAGTTAAGAAATAATATCAAGCAACCTTTTAATTAAATTTGGTCGAAAAATAAATCAATTAACATCAACTGAAAATATCATTTTGCACATGTTTCTAAAAACAAATAGTGTTTGACAATAACCGAAAAAATTATTGATGTTAACATAAAAATTCTTATTAATATTAGTTGAAAAATAACATAAACCTATACTGATAAAAATATGACGACTCGTAATAGTTAATTTTAAATTGATTGATTATTGTCTTCAAATTCAATTAATTTTTTTAATGTGAAGTACTATTATTAGAAAATTATTAAATATAAACTAATTTTAGAGATATAAGATAATTTATTATTATATTGATTAAATTAAATATTGTATCATAGACTACGAAATTATTGATATCTAACTTAATTTCTAAATTTATAAATTAGTTTTAAAATTGATATCTAATTAACTATCAAGGTTTTAACTATTTATTTTAGAATCTAAAGTAGTTGGTAGTTAAAACTTTGGTATACATGTATAACTCCATAAAACTCAGCAACCATAACTTTAAAAACCACAAATAAACTCTCATACTCCCACGAAAAATACCTCCACAAGTAGCAAGACCATTAGTGTTAATTTTAACTCAACACAATGAAGGAAACTTTCATCTAATCAGAAGAGGATGAAAAAACTTTATCAGTACGAGTATTAATACCAAAAAACTTAATCACGTTGAAATCCAACATATCATTCTTTATTGAAATTTTAGACGAATTTGTCATTAGACTAGTTAAGTCTTTAATTACCAAAATAGCCTTAGAAACATCAATCTCATTGAAATCTAGCATAATTTCTCATATGTCATATCATCTAAATAAAAAAAATTATAAAAACAAGTTTAATCAATTTAACAAAAGAACTACCCTCACTCTTAATAAAAATCTTAATAAAAGAAAGAAAATAATCATTTCTCCGGTCATATTTTCAAATGCAACTCTCAAACACACACGAAAGCAAGATGGGACAAAATAACATAATTTTTTTCTGATATTTTTTTCAAAAAAACAAAGAATGAAGAGCTTTACCTCCGTACTATAGTTTAACGCATTGTTGGTATATGGCACTTGGTAGCAGTCGTTTTTGTCCTTTTAAGAAATATTTTGCTCCTTAATAATAAAAACTATTTTATATATAAATAATTTTATAATTTTTAAAATTATATATAATTTAATTAAAATAATAATTAATTAATTTTTTTAAAATTATATTTTATTTAATAATTTTTTTAGTCTTACGAACATATCTCAATTTCGATCTGAATGGAGAATGTTCTAATCAAATTAAAAAAAGAAAGAACATATAAAATGAAAAAAATAAAAAATTTAAGAAGTATAAAAATATTTAATTTATTATTCTTTTAAGTAACATTTAGAATTATTCAATTCTAAGTAATTAAATTACATCATCAATTTTCGAAATTTTGATTTCTTTTAAAATTATTTATTTAAATAACATATTTTACCATGAAATATTTTAAATTTTTTATAAAAACTACATAAACACAAACGGTTAAGTCCTTTTTGTCTACTTTTTTATGAATAAAACTATAATTTAAAAAATTAACTTTTAAATTAAAAATATTAGTAAGATTTATATTGAAATTGTAACACTCTAGAAAAAATGACATCTAACTATTACCATACAAGTTATAATTGTTTCTATCCAACCTTAAAATATTTCAAAACATTCTTATTACAAGATTATGCCATATAGAATTACAAACAATTACCATATAATGTTCAAAAAAACATCCTAAAGTCCTTTAGGACTTCTGACACCTGTATGATCATTTGCTCGTATACATAGTACAATCATCGCAATTCACAACACAGCAAGAAAAAAAAAAGTAAGCTAGTGAAAATAAATTTTTATAATATATACAGATCAATCAAAAGAGAAAACTAATTAATTTATCAATTATTCAACATTCTTCAAATTCCAACATAAAACGATCAAATAGATCTCACATGGATCTCCACATCCAAGATATTTAGCAAACATAATAACAACTAATGTCTTCTGGAAGACTCATATTAAGTAAGTCCTACCAGAGATTAACATCTGATCCATAGATTACCAATCAATCCAAGAGAAAGGATCATGGTAAGTAAAATACAACCAAAGTCGTGCATCTCATGTGTCACGGTGTGCATGAACTCCCCGATCAACTTCTCACCATCTGATATCTTAGTGTATGTGACTTAGATCATCAGTGAAGCTCGAAGATCTTTGTTACCAGATATGCATCAATAACTAATACACAAACAAACATCAGTCCATACATTATCCCAAATGTATGGATTCAATCTCATACCATTTTGATCATACAATATCATTCAAAATCCTATTTAACATTAAAAATACAACACTTAAATATTAAACCATCAAAATATAATATTTTTACAAGTTTAAAATATATATAAACAAACAGCATCTTTGCAAGAGAAATTGAATATTGGGACTACATCCCCACCACATCCAGATCTTCTAGCCTAACAACTTCTATAATTTTTATCCTCTCCGTTTGGATAAGCTTCAAGATTTAAGGGCCCAATGCAAGTTATCCAAACAAAACAAAAATTCATTATATAATAGAATAAGTTGAGAGGATTATTATATTTAGAGTTATTGATCTTTAGAGTAAAAATGAACTTATTATATTTGAAAATTTGATCGGGTAGAAATGTCCTCTAACTCTTCAACTTTAACTTGGTTCGATCAAATTATAAAATAGATGATAGTATTGAGTGACAAATTTATAAAGAAGGAAAAAAGTTAAAGAGATAGGAAGAGTTAGAAGTTACCGATGTTGGAAAAAAGACCTTTTTTTTATTTCTTTACGCTGCTACAGAAATAAATAAAAAATCAATATAAAAAAACGTAAATAGTTACATAATGGATGTAAAAAAACAGTTAAAAAAATTATTGTTATTAATTATTAAGTAGGTTTCTAAAGATAAATAAAAAATAAGATAAAAGTTATACTCATAAAAAGTAAGATGAATTACATTATATATATATATATATATAATAAAATTATTAAAAAAGCATCTCATTAGTAATATTTATACATAATTAGTCTCTAAATTTCTTATCCAAATACAACATTAGGTTACATGAGCTCTGTGAACGCAAAACAAGTTAATCAATATAATAATTCGTTAGGGTTGTGAGACAAAAGTCTTAATAACATGAACCATAAGAAAAGTCTGATTTTTTTTATAAGATAAAGAAATTTGTTATCTTTATCAACATGCAATAAGGTTATTGATATGTGTGAATGTAATGATTGTCAATTGCAATACAACAAATTTTAAAAATGTTTAGTTTATCATTCTTTATGAATGTTTACGTTTATACATTACTATATAACTTTAATTCTCATATTAATGATAATGAGTAATATTACCATCATTAAATAATCTCAAATACGAAAATGAATTTAAATTAAACTTGAATACATATAACATAAAATAAAAATAAAAATATCAATAATAAAAAATAAAACAAAATTTGAGTATTAGGGTTTTTCAAACCCATATACAAGAATCTCCCTCGAGATATAGATGATGATATCTCATGATAGGACTAAATGTTATCCAATCAAAGAATTTTTTAAAAAAAACATGTTATAAGAAAGAAATAAAAGCGTGTCTATATAAACATTCTTTTTGCCACAACCTTTCTCATTGAGGACAAATAAATGCCATTTAGTGAAAGTATTTCTTCCCTCCATCAACTAAAAAAGACACCAATTAGTGATATGTTCCAAAACTAATAGTTGTCCCTCTCATATGTAAATCATATGGTCAACAAAATGTACGGATAAGAGTGAGTCAATTGATTGATTTTAAACATGTAATTAGATTCAAACACCAATCAGAATATGAAAAATTTGTATTAGAAAATTTATGATTCACCCATATTCAAACCCTTATATATGTCACTAAAAATTTCAACCAAATCTACCACTTTACCAATAAAAATGACATTATTTATGTGATTCTAAATTTTTCAAATAATTGCTACTCACATACATCTCCATATGTTATAAAAAATAAAGTGTATAAAACATAATATAAATTTTAGTTTTTAAAAAATTGACAACCACGCCAATTGTTGTCGTGTTTCTCCCTTAATGATTTCAACGTATAAAATTTTAGATATTAGTGTTGGAGATCCCACATCGACTAGAGATAAGGACATTTCATAATATATAAATGGGTGCAAACCTCACCTTATTGAGCCGGTTTTATGAGGTTGAGTTAGACTTAAAGTTCACTTCGTAATATGGTATCAGAGTAATTTCAAGCCTATCGGGCCGCTATCACTCTCGGCGTGAGGGGGGTGTGTTGGAGATCCCACATCGACTAGAGATAAGGACATTTCATAATATATAAATGGATGCATACCTCAACCCTATGAGCCGATTTTATGGGGTTGAGTTAGGCTTAAAATCCACTTTCATAATAATTAGTTTCAAAAAACACCAATATTTTTTTAAGTACATTATATAGATTTTCTTCATTAATTAATTATAAAGCTTCCCGACAAGAACACAAAGACTAAAAAGAAAAATTGATTAGAAAAACTTGTGTTCATACTATAAGTGACAAAGAAACGAACTATTAAGAAATCTAGCTTTAGTTTTCCATCCCACGTGATTCTCATGTGAAAAGATTAATGTTTCGTCTTTCTTGTGCACACATCACAATCTCATTACAGACACACAAATATGATAATCAATAGCCCTAATTTTTGAAACATTATTAATGACCAATGATCTAAAACAGTAAGCATAGGTTGATCCAAGTTTTAGATTCCACTATTCCTTGGTTTGGTTTTCAATATTATCCAAAGGAAATGCTTTCCTTTTCTGAGAAAAAAAATCATGGTCGTGGCGTTAAAAACCATTCCCTTTCTGAAACACGTTTTTAAAGGTCCATTAAGAAAATCATAAGGTAAGCCACTGAAGCTCAATATATAATGGAAAATTGTGATGTGGTAATATTTTAACATATATGTCTTACTCTCCCTCTGTGTAATCCTTGTCGACATTCATGGAACCCAGCTTCTTCATCTCACTCCCTTTTGCTTTTATGATTTTATATCAAGATGAAGAAACCTAACTCATATTATATTTCATCTGAGATAATAATTGTTAAACTTTTGTATTAACTTTTTTATTAAAGTACAACAAAATCATTAAATATAAACTAATTTTAGAAGAAAAAAAATAATTAATTGCTATAGTGACTAAATTAAATATTATTTTAGAAACTTAAAGAATTATTGGTTTCTAAATTAGTTTCTATTATTAATGAATAGTTTATAAATTGATATCTAATTACCTACCAAGATTTTTGCTACCAAATTTAGAATTTAAATAATGAGTTGCTAAAACTTTGGTAGCTAATTAGATATCAATTTATAAACTATTTATCAATCTTAAAAACTAATTTAGAAACCAATACTTTTTCTTAGTCTCTTAAATGAAATCTAATTTAGTCATGATAACAACTAATTATTTTTAGTTTTAAAATTGATTTCTATATATAATTTTCTTGGAGTGCACACAGTTAAATCAATCAATAATACCTTTCTTTTCATCATCATATTTATTAATTTTTTATGTTTTTTTCTCGAGGAAGTAAGTATTTAAAAGATAATCTAATCTTTATAAAATAAAGATTATGACTAATTAACCATCAGTAAAAAAAACCTCTCCTAATAAAAATTACTTACACTAGATAATTGAGTTACTCTCCCAATCCAAGTTTTCCAAAAGTATAAAATTATATTTATGTATATAAAATTATCTAACTTTTTTAAATTTAACAAATATAGTGATTTTATAAGGATAATTTTTTTGTTTATTTAGTTAATTATAAAAAAACTTAGCAAATTTTTTAAGTTTTATTAGTAAGATTTGATATAAATAAATTTGATAGACAAATGAAAGTGGTTGAAAGAAAAATTAAAGGTAATTAGTTAAAGGTAATATAGTTTTAAAAAAGTAATAAATGTTATTTTAAGTTTTTTATATTTTAAATTATTTCATTTTTTCTTCTCTTTTATACCTACATTCTTTTTGTTTTATTTTTCTCTTCTCATCTTTATCATTATTAGTGAAGTTATTAAGTAATTTTTTTGTCACAAGTTAAAAGATCCAAAAACAATTATAAAAGATCACTGAGATATTGAGAGCAAATACGTATGCACACAACATTGTTGCATAAACATGTGCATGAGAAATACAAAAAGTAGTTTAGAGAATATAATTATATTTGGAGGGGTAACATTTTATAAAATATCATCACTTTGATACATTAGAGGTTGAATTCCTTCAACTTATTAATTAGGTTGTTATTTCATCTTTTTATTATATAGTTTTTTTTTTATGTTTAATACCTAAAGCGTTTCTATATTAACATTTTTTTCCTTAAAAAAATCTATATTTTTTTCTTTATTTAATTATCCTTTTTATCTCTTCCCTAAGTCTTTCTTTTGTACTTGAAGACTCTTAATGTTATATTTAAGCAATTTAATAGTAAAATTTAAATTTATCTTAATAGATTACTAAATTAAGAAAAATTATAGGATAACAAACATTAAAAAAAATATTTATCACGAAAAATTATCGATAGAATTATATTTGTAAGTAACTTTTATTAATTACAATATTTAACAACGGATTTTTGTCTGTTAATAATTATCAATAAATATAAACATTAAATATAAATAAATATCTTTAAGTAATTAAACGCTAACACAGTTTGTCGGTAGAATTCATATAATAAAAATAATAATAATCATAATTTGATCACTAAATATATTTATGATTTGTTTGGATTAGGAATAAAATGTGTCAGGATTCGAGAGAGTAAATTTGGAGTGATTTGAGAAAAAAAAAATGTGAAGAAAGTGAGGTTATTTGATTAAGGTATCTAAAGTGGAATTGTGGAAAATTTTTATTGAAGTTTGTGAATAATGCGATGGTTATGAGAAAAATTTTAATTTTTTTAAAAAGTTTAAAATATAAGTTTATAAATTTATCCTTATCTTTTACAATATTTGAATAATACAATATGAATTATTTTATTATTTTGTGAATTAAAATTTTACAAATTATTTTATAGCACTACACGAAAATCATGAAATAGAAACCAATTTTAGATAAAAAATATTTAGTTGTTATAGTGACTAAATTAGAGAACATTTTAGAGATTAAAAAATTTTTGGTTTCTAAATTAGTTTCTATTATTCTTAAATTGTTTCTAAATTGGTATCTAATTAGCTACCAAAGTTTTAACTACCAATTCTTTAAATTCTAAATTTGGTAACTAATTATATACCAATTTAGAAACCATTTAAAAACTAATTTAGTTTTTAAAATAGTTTTTAATTTAATCAATAAAATAACTAATTATTTTTTATTTTTAAAATAATTTTTATTTAATGATTTTCTTGTTAAATGTAGATTTGAGTCGATTAACATTTTGTAAATTATTTTTCATATCATTCAATCATTATTTTAAAAAAAAATATGAACTACTAATCATTTTCGGAACCTGGAAAATTTTCATAAAAGAAATTATCCGTTTAAAAAATAATTTGATATAATAAATATAATTGATTAATTTTTAATTATTAATAAAAATATATAATTATAATTAATTAAAAAATTAAATATTTATATATAAAATCTATTTTCAAATCTTATTAATCAAATATTTTTATTAAAAAAATATAAATTATCTAATTATAAAACAGAATTAAAAGTAAAATTTAATAAATATAAACAATATTTAAATATTATAATTATAAAAATTTAATAAAAAATATTTTTTATTAAATAATAATATTATTTTAATTTTAATTTTTTTAAAATTAATACTATCATTATATAGATTTTTATTTTTATCATAAATAATTATATTTATTGTTATTACTTTACCATTATAATTTTATTATTATTAATGATTATTAATATTATTATTAAAGATTTTTTAAC
>Ga0123342_1005524_pt1 | contig 18234 bp, 5 predicted proteins | sample Turbeawhitnodule_FD_89960 | JGI IMG/M metagenome (GOLD analysis project Ga0123342, IMG submission 89960) | Root nodule microbial communities of legume samples collected from Mexico - Turtle bean Mexico white nodule | ecosystem: Host-associated > Plants > Roots > Nodule | place: Mexico: Nepantla...
GGGGGGGGGGGGGGGGGGGGGGGGGGGGGGGGGGGGGGGGGGGGGGGGGGGGGGGGGGCGGGGGGGCGGGCGCGCGAGCAATCAAGGGGGAGTGCGGCAACAACGGCATGTGCGGTCACGGGGCGAGTGACGACGACAGCGCACGGTGACGAGGCACGAACGATGCGGTGGAGCAGCGTCTTTACTATGCGACTAGTGCGGTGGGAGACGACAGCGCGACGGGCTCTGACGAGTGTGGAGAAGAAAATAGTAGGGTTTGAGTGGAAAGGGGGTTTGAATGAGAATGTATCGTGCAGTAAAGGAAAGTGAAGAATGAGAGGAAGATGAAGTGAGATACACGCATGCAGTGTAGCTAAAGTGTCAGGCTAGCTTATAATGACGGTTCACTAGGAACCATCTTTGTATCTCCAACAAACACACACATACCGACAGTTCAGGCGGGAACCGTCGTTATAAGTAGCACAAATTTGAAAAAATTACAACAATGCCACTGACTCTCTTATTACGATTGTTCTTTCATAACCGTCTTTATAGGGTGTCATATTTAACATATTTTGTACTAGTGGGTGAGCTCATAAATGACCAATATTTAACAAAAATTATGATTCTACTAATGTTTTAATAAGAAATACTCAATTACCTAATCATTTTCTAAATAACTTTTGATGTTCATCTAAAGTGGAATATGGATTCATATGTTTGATGAAGTAAGATTGAGTCTTATGGTTGTAGGTTAAATCCTAACCCCCCGCCCCCCTATTGTGTGTATTGTATGTTAAGTCTATTAAGATTAATATTTAAAGCTTACAAAAATCTCTCTTTCTCATGTTTTTTATTTCACATGCACTTCTAATACGAGTGCAAGCAAAATATGTTCAATATTCTAACATGTTGATTCATGAAAAACTAATATGATATAACTCTTATTATATATATTTGTAATATTTTATGAATAAGTATAATGAAAAAAAAAACTAGCATTTATGAACATGTATCAACAAAATAAATATAAATAATAAAATAAAATCAATAATACCAAAATGACAAAAATATCAATCTTGGAACACCGGTTAATACGATAGGCATTAAACAGTAAATATATTTTATTTCATTGCTACATTTTCAAATAAAAAATAAAATATTTCTAAATAATCTCATAATAAACTTCTCCAATTCACATGTTATCTGATCTATACTATAAATTACATTTAAAACCATACTATAAATAATATTTAAAATTAAAAATAATAAGTACTGGTGATTCAAATTTTTAAACAAAACTAATGAAAATTTTGAGTTTATTGCTTACCCAAATATTCTAGACTAGGTTGTGGTTTTATTGTTTTTTTTTATGGTGTAATAGTGGGTTTTTGCCTATTAAACTTAAATACAATATAACCATCTGCTACCGATATTGTTTTACCACGTGATGAACTTGGGTCATATATTTAGTCTGTCTTATTGCACATTTAAAAAGAAATTAAGTTTATATTCTTTTTATTTATATAAAAATGATAAATATAAAACATTTTAAAAATATTTCAACCTTAACACAAAAAAAATATTATGATTTAATTAATCTAAAAACAAGATTTAATTAATCTAAAAAAATCAGTAAACAAAGTCCCTTCCCTATTGATAAGGCTAAAACATAAAGGAATTACCAACACAGATATTACTCAAAATGCATGAACTGAAACTGGTGACAGCAAAGAAAGAAGTACATAGACTTGTAGAAAACCATGTTAAGTGGCTACTTCTGTAGGCGGAGAGAGACATACTACCAAAGTGAAGGAATTCTCACCATTCTCCCTCTTACATTATCCCCTTCCAACTCTTCATTCTGATGGTTGACATCACCATTAGAGAACGTATCCTACTTTCCCCTCATATTTAATTTTATGCACAATCATACTGCTTTTTCTATTCAATTAAAAACATATGAAAATATAAAAACATTCATGTAATATATGAAAATTTATTAATAAATATAATTGCAAGTGGTTTTTCTGTGTTACATTCTTTACAGAGTCATCAACATAATATTTGTAATTGTATATTTTCTATTTCATAAAATTAATATTATCTTTGTATATTGTCATCATCAACTTTAAATACTGTGCCAAATGCATGCGTTGAAAAAGAGAGAAGAAGAACTAAGCAATATCTATGTATTACAGGCATTTGTGTATAGTGAGTGATCGAGAAATGAATCCTATTTGAAAATAATTGAATCTTCTACGACTCTGCATAATAATAGCGAAATAATGTTAGTGTAACAGTAGAATAAATGCAAGTACATGCTTCAAAAACGAATTATTATGTGTGTAAAAATACACATGGAATATAACATATGTTCAATAATGTTTGAAAGAAATGAAGAAGAAAATGTTTGTAAGAAATGAAATGATGGATAAATAGATAGGATCAAAAGAAACAAGAAAACAGTTCATTGATTCATTTGTCGGCAAAATGTAGAACAGGTGAAGGTTTGAAGGACCAAAGATGGAAGAAACCCTGCTGATACAACGATGCTGCCATTCCATTCACATAAAATGTTGTCGGCAACTTCAATATCTGAGACATCATATCCTTCAACTTACATATTCTTTTCAGAAAATTGTTTAATATAATCAAATTTTACGTATTTTCTTTCTATTATTTTATTCTAGCATAACAGTAGATATAAATTATTGCGTCAAATTCAATGAGTAAATCTTTTTTCGTACATTAATATTTTAGTAATTCTAAATTATTCATGATTTATTACATAAAAATATTAAAGTTGGCAAATTGTTGTGAAGAATATCAATCCCATATACATTTAATAGTAAAATACAAAAGAACAATTTTTAAGTTAAAATTTGTGACTATTAATATTTTATGTTTGTATCATGACATTTAAAATTAGTTTTTTTTTTAAAACAAAATGTGTAGATAAAATTACAAATAAAGGAATAAAAGAATTTTTTTTATTTCTTTAATAAAGAAAGTGATAAAAGAATATCATTTTTTATTGGATCTCATGTTTTATTTTTCACTCAAATATTAAAAAAATTGTGAAAAGTAATGTTGAAGTTTTATTAACCATTCATGAATAATAATTTATGGATAAGACCGAATTTATTTATGAATAAATATATTTGTGAATAATAATTCATGTTGAATTTATATATATATATATATATATATATATATATATATATATGAGTAATAATTTTGTAGATAAAAATAGAAATAGTAGATAATAATTCGTAGATAAATTTAATTTTTTTTTAGTGTTTTATAATAAATATATAAGTAATTTTATCATTGCAATGTAACTTAATCTTAATATATTTATTATATTTAAAGTGCTGATTTTTTATAAAAAATCATGCGACTTTCAAAATATAATTTTCACTTTATTTTATTGTTACTTCTTTTTCACATATTCTTTCCTTATTTCCATCATAAAATAAAGATGCATATTTATATGTGTGAAACCTGGACCAAAATATATGTTATGGGACCCATGACTTCTTATATGTAGCTATGCTCCCCTAAGGTATCGAAAGTTGACTTTAGTCAACATGCATTCGCTTTTAATAGTGCAGCATTGATTCACTTAGGCCCATTCCTTAATAGTTTGTTAAGTGAAAGACATGCATACAAAAGTTAGATGTTGAAATATGCGTGTTACAATATTTGTTTTTTTTTTTTTGCACATGATGTTTTATTTTCTTATAAGTCGCCATTTATTCTTGGGAGAAGTTTAATTTCTTATTGTTGCTTAGCTTTGGTTTGGTAGATTCCAATGTTCAATCATTTGGAGGATGATATTGATCCTTACATTAATGTTTTTCTTTCTTTATTGCTAAAATAATCCCCAACTCTTTCCCATTCTTTATATATAGAGTTCTATAACCTTGAATGAAAAACAACATCTCCAATACGAATTTCTAAAATAAAAATGTTATTTTAATGTAAATCTTATTTTAAATTAAAAAATTCGTTTATACATTAATTAAGATCCAAGTTAAAATAATATTTTTTTAGTTGTAAGTAATTATTATAAATAACTTATATTGAATAAGTCATTAAGAGTTATTTGAAATAATCATTTCAATATAGAATGGTATTATGTGACATTTTAAAACTATTTAAAAGATTTTTAGCTGTTTTTCTAAACACCGTCTAATTTTAATAATAAAAAGACTAATTTATATTAAAATTATAAGTTTATTATATACAATTTTAAATTAAAAATATAAAATATAATTTTATTTTTATTTTTTTTGTAAGATTTTTCTTTACAGTCAAATTGAGTTTAAATTACTTAATAATAACGTAAGCTAATAGATACTATAAATTAGATTTTTCGATGTATTACAGAATTTAAATGACTTACTTTATGAAACTTCCTCTTTATAGAGTCTTTTAGAAAAATATTTTCAAATTTTTCTTTTATCTTATGTTTTTTTTTTAAAAAAAATGCATAATAAAAGATAACTACGATGTTTTATCTATACTTTGAAGGCATAGATAAAAATACCAAACTCTATGACGCCTCAAACTAACAAGAATTATATAACATTCAAGAAGAATAAACTACATAATTTTTATTAAATTATTGCAAATTAGTGAAAACATATTAGTAAATTATATATATTTTTTTACATTATCATATATATATATATATAAATTATTGCTTAATTTATTTGAGAACAAATAAACTACACCCCGTAAACCATGGACATTGAGCTCGATTTTACAGGATTTCATTTGGGACAAAATCATTTGAACATTTTAAAGAAAATCGAAGAATATATATTTAGTAACAACTAAATGAATAATATTTATATTTTTTTTTATTTCTAGTTTGTCAATCTACCAATTATAACTCTATACCGATAATAAATGAATGAAGAAACAAATAAAATAAACATGAAGTCAAGTATAATGCTAATTTTGGAGATTTAATTTCATGTCTAAACCTATGTTGATAACATACTAAATGAAACAAAATGCTACTTTATTTATTGGTGGATGATATGCAGGAATTAATTTATGTTAAAGTTTCATAAACTTTACCCTTAAGTTAGTTAATTTGAAAACATTAATAATTAAAACAAATAAACATAATTTAATTTTGCTACGGTGGTGGGAGCATTGCTATTGGCACGACCTATTATTTATATTTAAATCCCATTTTTTCACTTTAACTTTTAAAAAAAAATATTTTTGTACTAGACAGGAATGCTTGGGACATCGGTCCAAGAATTTGGGGAGGTCAGTTCGGTGTTTGAGCCCAAGAAGTGGGTCATGAGCTCGACCCAGATGTTGGTTAGTCCAGAAAAGGTAGTTAAGATAAAAAGATAAATAAGTGTTTTATCTGTTATCATATTATTCTGAAAATGAAAGATATAATTGTTATTGTTTAAATATGTTATCATATTATTTTGAAGATAAAGAGATATTTTATCTCTTGTGATAATATGCAAGTTAGTTATATATTAATTTATTCATGTTTGGTTGAAAAGATAAAGTTGTTAAATAAGAGAAGCACCGTGAGTAAGGGTGCACACGTAAACATAATATTTTTTCTGTTGTTAGCATCTGAAGATAAGTGGTGCCCCGTTAGTAGGTGGTTTTTCTGTTGTTATTTTATGCTCTCAGTAGAGATAAGATTCTCATGAGAGAAAGTTGTTACCATAGTAGTTATAAAAGGGGCATGAGATCCCAAGTAAAGGGAGGTTGTTTTTGAGACTGAAACTGAATACTTCTCTAATTTTAGTAAGCTCTTACTGACTTGATTGTCGGAGTGTGATCAACAGGTAGAACCCCTCTGTTTCAACGGAGCCACGTTCTAGTGCAACAGGACGTAGAACAGATTCCAGAGGAGACAGATAGAACTTGTCATCAAAGTCAACCAGTGAGAACATTTGACGCCCCGATCCCATCCAGAATTGTGTTTGAGTTTTATGCGTAATGAGGAACATGAGGCAAGCACCACTGGGATCCAAATGAAGGCCATCAGGTTGAGAGCAGTAGTCTCAACAGAACTTGTCATCAAAGTCAACCAGTGAGAACATTTGACGCCCCAATCCCATCCAAAATTGTGTTTGAGTTTTATGCGTAATGAGGAACACGAGGCAAGCACCACTGGGATCCAAATGAAGGCCATCAGGTTGAGAGCAGTAGTCTCAACGACTCATATGAAGATGAGACTGCCTTCTATTGAGGGATGAGTAATCACTATAAAAGCTTATCAGAAGATGGCAAGAAAGTGCTACGAGAATAGTTTGAAGAATGTGTGTGTTGATATGTTGGTTAATTTATGATTTATTCATAGAGAATCTTTTCATTGGTATAATAGGCTACCATCTAGTATGTTATTAAAATTCTTTATGAATAGATATAGTCTACCTTTGTATCGTTTTTGTTAACATTTGAGTTTTGGTCTAGTCCCCCATATTTCTGTATTCTTTTTCTTTTTCTTTTTTTTAATAATATTTTTTTCCATGTGATGGCAAATGATTGTTGTTACTTGAGGTATGAGCATAACTGTGATGTCAAGTTACATAGTAATACCTAACCTGAAAACTTTTATTTTTATTTTTTAAAAAGAGAACGCTCGCATATGTTGTGTTGAATTTTCTCTGGAAAATGATGCAATAAAAAAAGTTTTCATCATGAAAAAAATCTCAATAAATGGAAGCATATAATACAATGAAAAGTTAATTTCATTATACTATTTTTTTTTTCAAAAAGAAAATTCATTGAAAACAATTTTCGTTATGTCAATTTTTAATTTTTTTTTAAAAAAGTAAGCACAAGGGAATATTTTCGGGTTGCGAATTTTAATCAATCATGCTTGCCTAGGAGATGCTCTTAACTCATTATGAAAAGTTTTTTTTTGTCTTTTCAATTTACATATAGGTGTTTATAAAAGTAACTTGAGGGTGCCAATAGCAGGGTCCATAGTTGTTAAAGGAAGAGTTTGGAGCTAAAAAATGTAGGCAAATTCTTCCTGCACCGTACTTTCAACCTGTACATTATCACTTTTCAAAATTTTCAAAATTACCCTCTATTCTAGAATTTGAAAATCCAGAATTCAAAAATCAAAATCTTATCTCTGAAAAGTAAATTTGCCAAAAATGTAATGAATTAAGTGAAGAGAATAGGCTAGGTCCACTCTTTGAAGAATGAGGCTTAGCCCTTATGATCCAGACTAATAAATAGCAAATATAGTTTTTGAAGTAATTTAACAAATAAAATTAACAAGATTCTAAACAATAAATCATATTTTTTATATGGTAAAATTATAAATAAAATTTTGTATTATTTATTTATTTATTAAAAAAATTAGATAAATATAAATTTAAAAGTACACAAGAATTTAGCAACAAATTTAGTCTCTCCAGTGAGAAATGTGACTACGACCATAGGTTACTGTGCTTAGTTGATAATAGCTCGTAAATAAAATGGACTTTGGCCCAATCAGTTAATTATGTGGAATGATTTTGGGTTTTATGTCAAATGGTCATAAACAATTTAATAATAGAATGTAATTATGTGGAAATAAATCAATTTTTTCAATCTTTTTAATAACTAAATTCACCATATCTCACAAATTTCTGAATTTGATTGATCATATTTTTTTTTAATTTATTAAAAAAATGAAAATAATAGAGTATAAATAACATACCATATTTCTAACAAAAATGTAGGAAAATAAAGATATCTTATCTCATTTCGTTCTAGAGAGAAAAAAATAGTGAGTAGACATAAAAGGATATTTATAAAAAAGAATAAAATAAAAATATATGACTGAAAAATTAATTAATATATAACATATATAAAGATAATTCTATGTGTTTACACGCATTGTTTTCTAATTTTATTTTTTATTGTATTAAAAATTTATTTATTTTAAATTAAAATTTTTGAATTTTAAAATTTTAGAGAAAATTGAACTTCAAAAAATAAAAAGTTCATTTTTTTACTATTTTATCCTTTAAATAACTTTTTTTTTTAATTCAAATAATTCTTCCAAATAAAAAATCATCTACACAATCAAAAGATTATATAAAACAAATTTAAATTTTTATTTATTTTTATAATTTAATAATACAGTTTTGTTTTAATAGTTATTATAATAATAGTAATTTTTTGTCAAAAAAGAAAAAAAAGTTTAATTATTCATCTTTCAAAAAATAATTTAATTATTTATTTAATAAAATAAATAATTGAATAATTATTTTTATTTTAAAATAATTGAATAAATTTTTTTAGAAATAAAAGTTATATATATAAAATAATTTTTACCTTTAAGATATATATATATATATATATATATATATTATTCTTTAAAAAAAATACTTAATTGTTGTAACAATTTAATAAATAAATTTATTAACAAAAAAATTATTTTTTCAGATCCATTAACACTAATTTTGTTTGATCTTCTATTTAAATTTTTTTATTATTACAGTACTATCATATATTAGTATTTTCTTTTCTATGTATGTAATAAAATTTATAATAACATTTGTAAATTTACTTTATATATTAATTTAATAAAATTAAAATTATTATAAACTTATTATTAATATTTATAATAAATAAAAGACAATAAATTTATTAAAATATTTTAAAAATTTGGACAGAAACACTCATGTATTTCTGTTAGTAATATATAAAATAAATATAATAAAATGATGAAAAATAATACAGTAGAATTTATTAATTTTAAAATTAACTATTCTCTAGGTCAATAATATCAAATGATGTTAACTTATTTCTATTCAACTAAAATTATTTCCATTTTCAATACCAATCAAAATTTTAGTCTTGTCTTCCACACACTAACTTGTTTGGTACAAATTAAATAAAATATTTGTTAAAACATACAAATCTAAATCTAAATCTAAATTTTGCTAACAAAAGAGTTCATGTCTTACTAAAACTACGTGCAAATAAAATATATGTTAAAATAATAATAATTAATTGAATAATTTGTTTCACAAGTATATTGTCTTTAAAATCAACGGATAAATTTACATAAAAATATTTTTAATAAAGATAGTCTGTCATTCAGACTACGATAATGATAGATATTCTTCTTATATAATAGAAAGTAATTAAGTGTAAATATGACTGACTAAATAAGATAAGATTAAAACTTTGTCTTAAATATTTAGAAAATATTTAATAAGGTGTATGATGTGTCAAAAATATAATTTTAAGATAAGTTACTATAAGGATAACATCTTTGTAAAATAAAGTATTTTTGTATGATAAGATAAGCTTAAGTTCTTCTATAAAAGACGAGAGCTTTGTAATAAGAGTTTTCACAATTTATCCCATCTGATACAAATTAAATAAAATATTTGTTAAAATATGTAAACTAAATCCAAATCTAAATTTTATTGAAAAAATATTATATTCATATAACATATATGTTAAAATAACAACATTAATTTTTTTTTCAAAAATAATATGCATAATGAAATATGTTTTTATAAGTAAATTAATTTGTAAAACTATTTTATAATTTATTCAGAAAATTATTTCACTTATGCATACACTATTATTAATTTATAAAGAAATCAATAGTTATTATTTTTTTTATAAATATTGTTGAAAAAGTTCGTCTAAGATAATCCAAAGTGGATTACAATTAGCCAATTTATCTAGCACTTCCATGCTTTTTTTCATGCACTTCCATAGAAAATGTGGAATAATAATTTTATTATTTTTTTTTTCATTTTTTTTACATTTCTTATCCCTACTTTTTAAATTTTAAAATTTTAAAATTCTAAAATTTAAAATTCAAAATAAAATTTTCTATTTTGAATTCTAGAGTTTAAAAATTATTTTTTTTGAATTTGAAAATATCTTCTAAATTTTACAATTTAAAAAATTAAATTTTATTTAAATTATAAACGCAAAATATATTAATCATATAATTTAAAAATTTTAAAAATATAAATTTTACACTTTTTACCAAAAAGTAATTTTGGAATAAAAATATTTATAAATGTGCAGACAAATATTACGGAGGTGGAGGAGAAAAAATTATTATGTAACATGAGATAAAAATATATAAGTGGGTCAGTGAAATAATATAATAAAAAATGAATTACCTTTTTTTCCAAACAAATATCATACAGATATGTATATTCATTGTCTCATGCATGAGCTCTTAATTTCCACACACAGGATCTATTAGTTATTATTTAATAATTATTTTATTGTTATCATTTTATAAAATAATAAAATTATGATACTATATATTACTCATTTAATGGTTTTTTTCTCTCATTTGACTACATTTCTTTGATTAAGTACATTTCAATCGGTGTATTAAACTATTAATACGTTTCCATTTGAATATATTTAAGTGTTAATTAAATTTTTTAATAGTGTAGTATTACTATACCAAATCAAAGGTCTATTTTGCAATACTATAAATAATAATTTTTTAAATGCATAATGCAATTCCATTTTAAAATTCAATTTCAAAATTTAAGGAAAAAAGAGACTAGAATAACAATGATTTAGTTAATTGACCATAAAGAAAGTTCTCCTTGGATTTTGGAGAGAAGGTGTGGTGCCTAAAGTTTGGTGGTTAATGTTTATATGTCTTGTTGTTCTTTGGAGATGAGTGATTGGCAATTGATGATTAGGGTTTTGTCTTCCTTCCTTTGGTGGTGTAATTCTTTGAAGGTGTGGTTGTGTTTTGTTGGTTTTTTCTTTTAGATTTCTCACTGTAGTCTGGTTTGCAGTGTTAGTCCTTTTATCTGCCTTGCTTTCCACCGTTCTTGTTGGTCGATGGTTAGTGTTTTCTTCCTTGCGGTTTGATTTGCCACACGTTTGAAGCGTTGTGTAACATCCTTATATATATCTGCAATATATATAACTCTTTCATAAAATATATCCCTTTTTATAGGGATTTTAAATATTTACATAAGATTAAAACAAAATATTCAAAATAAAATAAACATTTTCATCCTCCAGTTTCTTACTGAAGAGTTCTATCACCTGTAACATCATTTGCTCCCGTGTAAATACATGATCTTCACAAATTTAAAGAAAGCAAACACAAAATAAAGAATACGGTAAGTTAACTATTTTTAAAACTTTTAATATAATTATAACTTTAAATATCAACATAAAGTCATCAATTTTCATATATTTTCACAAATCATCAAGTGTCTATCATATTTCATCTTTCTCATGTCAGACATCTACTAACTAAAAACACATAGACACTTGACTCTACTTCTGGAAGACTCGTGTATTGAAATTAGCATCTTGAGACCTGCACCTATCTTACTACTAGCTGTGAATCCACACAACCATGCGCATAAACATCACAATATCTCATCATCTCATGTGACGAGGTAAATTCATATGATCTGAAGGACCTGATTATATTTCAAATTGCAGACAAGGTCATATGAACCTCCTTCAACTATCACCAACTGAATAACTTCATTTATGTGATTCCATTATATCAATAGAGTCATGATCGTCTCATTAACGGAACCTAACAAATCAATACACCCTAATAACAATCTCAACATGGTATTTCCCTTTCCTGAAATTACTATGTTTTGATCACACTTCCACCTCATTTCATACTTCATTTAACACATCAGTACACCATTCAATAACATTATATTTTAAACCCTTGAAACAACCCAAATGTATCTCAAAATTCACTTAAACACATAACTAAGTTCCTTTAATCATATTTTTAAATAAAACTTAGAATTTTCACTGAAAACAATAAACAGTAATAAACTAGGCTTTCAAAAGAAAAAAATAAAAATTTTAAGTTTTCTTTTTACAGAGTCTAGCTTGAGCGAAAATGATCTTGGTAGCTTGAGTTAACTACCAAGAGTCCAATGGTGGACTCCGGTCGTTGATATGATGAGCGAGGAGGTTAAAATCTTAGAAAGAGGGTAGAGAAAAGGAAAAAGGAGTTTCTAGAGAGATGATGGTTCTTTTAAAATGAAACCTAAATAACTGAATTTCTATTTATATAGACTTTTCACTTAATAAAATATTCAGGTGTCAATTTAATTGTACCATTTCTACTCTAAGACTAATTTTCTTGGTCCTTACATGTTGGTTCCCTTTGGTGGGGTGTGGACAAATTCTTTTGGTTTTCAAATTCCTTGGGAGTGTCTCAAGGACCAAATTTACTCTTCACAAGCCAAGTCATTTCATGTAGCTCAAGCACAAAAGAAGACTTGTGCACAGGCCTTGAATAATGTTTGTGATATTTCACTTTTACAGTTGCATTCTCCTTGCATCAAAGAAGATTTGATATTTGTCTGGATTGATGAAGTTGTGTATCTCGAAGGTCTTGAAGACTGTAAAAATCACCTTCATGAAAGAATAAAATAGTACTATCCAAAGGTGACAAACCTCTTACTCATATGGACATGTGAAAAAAGTCGAATCTTGCCTGAAAATCTCTAGGAACTTGGAAAGTTAGTCCTATGGGAAAATGGTTTTATAAATTTTCTTTTTCTTCCCCTGAAGACATGAGAAGAGTCTTAGCAATGGAGTCTTGGAGTCTCAATTCGAGTATCTTGAGAGTCTTTTCTTGGACTAGAGACTTTGTGTCATCGTCCATGAAGCTCACCAAACCTCAATGTTGGGTCAAGATCCACGGTCTTACTATGAAATATTGACAACCAAAAACAATTTTCTTTATAGTGAGAGGAATTATTACTCCACTTTCTCTTGATCACTCCATCATGAATAAATCTAAAGGTTTTTTTTTTGGCTAAAGTGTTGTTTGATATTGATATGTTCTCTACTTTACCTAATTAAAATTTGGTGGAAAGACTTGAATTTCCTTTTATTGCAAATAATTAATTTGATAAGTTGTCTTCATTTTTCTCTTCAAGCAAAATGATACGTCGTGATATTTCTAAATGTAGACAACATCTCGATAACCTCAATAACACAACCAAATTGCCTACTGTTTTGTCCAAACCTGTTGTTGTATAATATAAACCTGTGACTATCCAAAGCAAAAAAATAATGATGCCCCTCACAAGGAAGTGGTTGGTGTCACAAAGAAACAAAATTTTGTGGTAGATGCTACATGAGGCTAGTGTGAGCTTAGCATCCCAATAAAAAGGAAAGCTAATCTTTTGGTGGCTATGCATTAGAGACGACCTCCAATGGGATACAAATTTACAAGGTAGTGCTGTTTAAGCCTACATAAAGAAAAATATATTATTTAACTATACCATAGGTTTCGGGGACACTAAAATGGATATAAAATTAAATAATTATTAAGAAGTGGACTTTAATAAGGTGAGGTTTGCTCCCACTTATATACTATGAAATGTCTCTAGTTGATATGGGATCTTCAATACACCCCCTCACACTGAGGCTACCAACTCGTGCGTGGAACTATATATCATGGGTGGTTCGATAACGGCCCAATATCGTGTGACTTAATAAGCGCAACAAACAATCACTAGGATAGACTCAAAATGACCCTGATACCATATTAAGAAGTGGACTTTAAGCCAAATTCAACCTCATAAAACCAACTTATAAGGTGAGGTTTGCACCAACTTATACTATGAAATGTCCTAATCTCTAGTTGATGTGGGATCTCCAACAATAATTAAACTTAGCATTGTCGTTTGTGACACTACGTGAGAAAGAAAATGTGAGTAAATTGTCGGCATTGGGGACACTACTTGGGAAATAAATATGAGTAAAATGCACTTAAGTAGAGCGAGTGGTCACAAAAACAAAAACGAAGAATAACTTAGCATGGGCTAAGGTGACAATAAATGTCCACGTCACCTTAGTGTCGCCTAAACCTATGTTAAATGTAATAAAATATTATATTGCATCTGCTTTGTGTCTTCATTCTAGATGCTAACTTATTATTATTATTTTAATAATTTTTAACTTGCATCCACTTTGTGTCCCCATTCTACACTCAATATTATTCTGTCACTTACTTTTTTTCATTGCATCTACTTTGTGTCCCCATTCTAGATGCTAACTTATTATTATTATTTTAATAATTTTTAGTGTGAGTTAAAGGTCTCCATTGTGGACACAATATTTGACATTTATTTTTTTTGTCTAACTTGAGTAGACTTCACCCATGCTAGTGGCTTATTTTTTTATAGCCCCCACTTTTTGTTGGCAGTTAAAATAGATTTTTCTTGTAGTCTACCTGTTCGCAATGTAGGGATGATGGAAGTTGAAGGAACTCTTATTGATCTTGATAACCTTTTTGAAGTTGTTGTTGGTCAGGTGGAGAGTGGATCCTTTGTTGGACAAAAGTTTAAGAAATATGCTGAAAATATAGGGGTTGATTTAGGATCTCAGGATGATATTTTTGTTGATATGCCATCATTAGAGGTGTCCATGAATTAAATGATTACCAAAAATTATTTATCAATAATAGAATAAATTAGTTGGAAAAAAAAAGCATTAAAAGAAGTAGAAATATAAGTTTGATAACAAGATTATTACGGTGGGTGCATGGAGGTTTTCTAAATAACAAAATTCCAATGATGATTTTCAGGTCATATAATTTTTTTTTCTATTCTCATTCATCTTTTACCGGTTTCTAAAATATTAAATATAATATAATAACTACTTTAAATAAAAATAATTTTTTAATTTTTAAAATAATATTTAATTTAATTAATATAATAACTAATTATGTTTAGTTTTTAAATTAATTTTTATTTAATAATTTTTTATAGTGTTATATTTATTATAATTGCAGATAACTATGTGTTTTCATTTGGTAAAATTATTATAGGATATAAAAACTGCATTTTTTTATAGATTTGAGTAAAATGAAAATCAATATTAACACTTTAACAAAAATCTATTTTAGTTGCCAACAAAAAGTGGGAGTTATAAAAAAAAACACTAGCATGGGTGAAGTCTACTCAAGTTAGACAGAAAAATAAGTGTCAAATATTGTGTTCACAATGGAGACCTTTAACTCACACTAAAAAATATTAAAATAATAATAATAAGTTAGCGTCTAGAATGAGGACAGAAAGTAGATGCAAGAAAAAAAGTAAGTGACAAAATAATAGTGAGTCTACAATGGGGATACAAAGTGGATGCAAGTTAAAATTTATTAAAATAATAATACTAAGTTAGCATCTAGAATTGGGACACAAAGTGAATGCAATAAAAAAATAAGTTGTAGAATGATATTCTGTTGAGAATGCAGACACAAAGTGAATGCAAGTTAATATTTTATAACATTTAGCATAAGTCTAGGCGACATTAAGGTGACGTGGAAATTTATTGTCACCTTAGCCCACGCTAAGTTATTTTTCGTTTTTGTCTTTGTGGCCATTTTCCTATGCTTAAGTGCATTTTATTTCCCAAGTAGTGTCCACAATGCTGACAATTTACTCACATTTGTTTTCTCACGTAGTGTCCCAAACGATGACGTTAAGTTTACTTATTGTTGGAGATCCCACATCGACTAGAGATTAGGACATTTCATAGTATATAAGTGGGTGCAGATTTCACCTTATAAGTCGATTTTATGAGGTTGAATTAAGCTTAAAGTTCACTTCTTAATATGGTATCATAGCCATTTCGAGCATATCCTAATGATTGTTTGTTGGGCTTATCAGGTCACTGTTATTGAACCACCCATGATATATAGTTCCACGCACCATTTGGTAGCCTCAGCGTGAGGGGGTGTATTGAAGATCCCACATCAACTAGAGACATTTCATAGTATAAGTGGGTTCAACCTTATTTGAGGGAAGAGGCCCAAGGACAAGCCCAAATGGAAGCCCAACAAAGAGAAGATATGGGCCTACCACTAGAGCCATGGCCAAGAAGAATCAAGAAGATTAGAATATTTCTACTGATGGCAGGGAAACCTTCTTGTACATGTTTAAAATGCCATAACTCTAGTGTAGAGTAGGATTTAGTTTTTGTTAAAGTGGAATAGGAAATTTTATTTTTTTAGTTGAAATTTGGTACCTAAAAACCAACCTAGGTTAAATTAGGGTTCCTTGAACACCTAATTTAACAAAGGCCAGTTATGACTAAGCCTTAGAGAAGAGTGCACATGTTATATGTGCTAAAAGTCCAAATAGGTGTCAAATTCAAAATGTCATTTCCATTTGAATTTAGCTTACATTTCACTTGTATTTGGCTATTCCAATTCCGGTTCTCCAATGCTATAAAAAGAGGTGCTTGGTTCATGTATTTTCAAGATTAAATCTAGAGTGAATTGCTGTCAAAATTGTGCCAATTACACTATTTGTCTCCTACCTCTCTAGGATAGACATTTTAGTCTTCATTCTTCACCTACTTCAAGTGAGATTGCCTCACCACTCACTCTTCACACCTAGCATGCACCTTCAAGGAATCCACAAGCTCTACGTGAGCTCCTTGTCCATTGCAATCCGTGATGCTTCCGCCACTCCTCCAAGAAAAACTTCCATCAGATGAATGCATGCTCCATCAAGTGGTACCAGAGCCTAGATTCTTCAAGAGCTAAGTGTGCCTTCTTCTTTTCATTTTAATTTTGTGTTATTCTTCATGATTAAGTGTTGTTCATCTTGTATCCTTGAATGTCTTGCTGTTTTTGCATTTTAATTTTGATTTAGATGCTGTTTGGACAAATCCAATCGGTGCAATGTGTTCAAATTGTTCTTGAGCTTCTAATTTCAATTTTGTGTAGGATTCCTTTGAGTTTTGGTGTTGTTGTTTTAATTTTTCTAAATTTGAGTCTTTCTTGCAATTTTAATTGGTTCATATTGTTGTGTTTGAGTCATTTTGATTTTTGAATCCATAGATGTTTTTGTCAAGTCATGTGCATCCTAAATTGTCATCACTTCTATGTAATACTTTTCTGGATAATTTTGGTTCATTGATTTTAATTTTGAGTCCAGATTGATAATTCTGTGTTTGATCCTTTAGTGCATTTTATTTTTTAGATTTGAGTTCATACTTGTGTGCTAGATCCACACAAGTTCCTATACATCAACTCTATTGTGTTTTTGAAGTTTCTTAAAACTGTTTTTAATTCCAGATTAGGATTCTATTTTCTGTGCTGGCTGTTTCTGTTTATGAAATTAAAATTCGTTGGAGAAAAATTATGGATTTAGAAGAAAAGTTAAAAAAAAAAGTGAAGCAAAATTCGAAATAGAAAAAAAAAATGATAAATCAAATTCAAACAGTGTGCAATTCTAGCACGAAATAAACGATGAAGTGGCATCATATTTGAAATATTTATCATAATTAATTGATGAACTATTTTAGCATGATTCCAACGCCAAAAGTTAGTTAAGATCTTGAGTTGTATGTGGTTTAAAATTCAAATTCAAATATGAAAGATTCAGCTCAGCATAATTTTTTTAAGTCACGCATTTGAAACCTCAAAATTCCAGTAGTACTGTTTTGGTTTTGTTAATCCAATTCTAGTGTCATTCATTAGGTTCAATTTGTGTGTTATCCTTTTATTGTGTACTTTATTTTGTTTGCTTGTCAATTTTTGTTCAATTACTCTTTCAAGTTGTCATATATCAACTCCTTTTGTTGTATTACAATTTCAAATTGATTTTTTATTGCTTTAACTTTTGTTGACCTCATTTCTTAGTGGATAAGTAATTCAAAGGTGCATTGTTAAGTTTGGAGCTAACATCTTTGGTGAGAGCTTTATTACTTAGTATATGCTGAATTGAATTCATAAAGTTGAATATCCTTGAGAGGTTGAGCAAGAGAACAACAACAAGTGAGCTTAAAGACTTACACAAAGAAGGAGTGCCAAAAAGAAAAAGAAGGATTTCATAGAATAGGATTTTCTAAATTTTTGGTCAATTCAATTTTCTTTGTATTTCCTTTGAGTTGTAATTAGTAAAATCTTGAATAATTAGTGGATTAATTGCGCATTAGAGGGTGAGTGCGTCTTCAAGATTGAAAGTGCCAAGAAGCCTCACCTTAGGAAACGCCTAGTTTACAAGCTTTTCTAGATAACAATTTTTCTTTTAAAGTGTTTATTTGCTTTATATTGTTTGTTTGCATAAAAATTGTGTTTTCATTCTTGATTTTGCTATAAGTTAATTACTTAGAGAAGGATTTGTGAAAGTCTTGAAGGATAGAATCTGGCTAGGAAAGGCTTGGTACTTAAGTAATCCAAGTGATTCACCTCCCTTTCCTGGGAATCTACCTACATTACTCCACTTATCTTTCTTTTGGTAA
>Ga0123342_1005525_pt1 | contig 18228 bp, 7 predicted proteins | sample Turbeawhitnodule_FD_89960 | JGI IMG/M metagenome (GOLD analysis project Ga0123342, IMG submission 89960) | Root nodule microbial communities of legume samples collected from Mexico - Turtle bean Mexico white nodule | ecosystem: Host-associated > Plants > Roots > Nodule | place: Mexico: Nepantla...
GAGATTTGAATGTGTTCGTTAATCTGTTCCAAATACTACCAGAAATAGAAAATGGACTTTGTCCATGCCCACTTGTTTGGAAAAAGAATGAACTCTAATGGTTATTTCTGGTCAACTTAATTAACTGTCTCAATTTAATTATGGTGATTGAGTACTTTGATGGCAATAAAATGGTTTTTTTTCTCAACATGGTAGAGGGGACGCTTGGAAGATCAAATTAGACAGCATGAAAAGAAGAGGTCAGCTGTTTCAGCAAATGAAGATAAAAAGGAAGGAAAGGAAGATGAAGATGACTCATATGAAGTAACTCTTGATGATGACTTTCTCACAGCTTTGGAATACGGAATGCCTCCAGCTTCGGGAATGGTATGGTTATTAGTCTGCATTGTGTATCTTTGTGTAGCTGTGGGACTTGACCTTTATTTTTTTTCTTGTGGTATTAACATGGTCACGAATTGAAGGCACTGATTCTGTCCAATGCAATTGATAACAAATTAAATTTCATATAGTGTCAATTTTTTTGTTGGGATTTTTTTACTCGGATAGACTGGGGAGATTCACAACCACTGAGGAATGAGTTATCCATATAAGATAACATGATATCAGTTTCAACTCAAAATCTTTAACACTGTTTTTTTTGGTCTTTTTTCCTTCTTTGTCACTAAACTTTCTCTTTTCTATTCTAAACTTTCTCATTATTCAGTATTGAAATTTCAACTCTTACTTGGATTTATAACATTTTTAAGAGAAAAATCATCATGTTCCATTTATATTGTAATCAATCTTCATTTCAAAAAGATTACTTTAATAATTGTAAAGGTCCATTATGATTTTCAGTGTGTATCGTCATGTTTACTTTTTATCTTCAAATTTATGTTTCAGTTGTTTATTGAATTTCTTGTTGAAGAGCATATGTATTAGAAATGAATGAATTATAAACTATTTACCGGAATTTCAATGCATGTGTATGAGTGACATAATAGTGTAATAATAGTCTACAACCATGGTGTATGAAAGTTAATGTTTTCACTTCTCTGAATTATAATGCTAATCTTTGTGAGCATTATTTGCCCCACAGTGTTAGAATAGAAGATTGTTTTTCATTTTCTGTTGTAGCTTTTTAATTGGCATTTACAAATCCAGGGACTTGGAATTGATAGGCTCGTGATGCTTTTGACAAATTCTCCCAGTATTCGAGATGTTATCGCCTTCCCAGTACTCAAGCTGCAGCAATAGTGATAGGTTTGTGAGGTCACTGTGCTTACTATTTTCTCCTTGCTAAATCTCACTGTTGCGCAGCCTTGATTATATTTAAATTCATTATGAAAGTTATTTATTATTCCCTCAAATTACCTTTTGGAGTTTTGATTTGTGGTAAGGGCAAAACATGTCACTTCGAATATCAAGAAAGGATTAGTTATTTGGAAGAGAGGATGTGTATATTATCATTCAATTCGAATAATTTTTTTTATTAGATTGGATAAATTGTTTTTTTAAAAAAGGATAATCCAATTTGAATTGAACTTCTAGTTATTGTAATTTGTTAATTTCATGTCATTTTAACTAAAAACCGAATTAAATGAGAAAACACATATCTTACAATAACTTTCCATCCAAGTGCATTCTTTCTATCTTTCCATTTCACTTTTTTTTTCCAATTTTTAATTAAAAATTTATTTGTTTAAAGTTCTAAATATCAATAAAAAAAACGTATATGAAAATCAATATTTAGGTATAACTTTCGTAGAAATATGATTCCCAATAGTACAAAATTATATAGGATGAAGCAAAGATTCCTGTGAATAATTTCATCAGAATATACTAAATTTAAAAACTATTTATTTATTATAATATATTAAAATTCATATGTATAGATTATCTATACATATATAAAGAAAATTTCCCTCTTTCCTATTTTATTTTATTCTTATATTTATATTTTGTTTTATTATTTTAAAGATATGTTAATTAAGATATTTGTCATGCGAGGAGTTTTAATTTTATATCTCAAGAGGATAACAAAAGAGATAATACTATTTTAAAATTTTTAAATTCAAAACTAAATATTGCAAAGTAAGGTTTGAAGAGGAGCATTGCACAATTGCATCTTTTTCTCCCGTTCATCCTTACTCTTATCTCATGAAACATCTTTTTTGTTTTCTATTTTCATATTCAAAATATCAGAAATCGTAGTTTCTTTCTAGAACCACGAAATTAACTAATAAGTGTTGTTTTTCAATTATAAAGGAGAAGATGGAAATACAATGTTTGAATTTACTTTTTTTTTTATTCATTTATGCATGTCTTTGGAATTGTATGATTACAATATTGTTATTATTATACTGACACAAATAACGCCATAAAATACACGAAGACAACAATTTAATCAAACTTATAACATAACTATTAAAGAAAACAACAACAAAAACACAATAGTAAGATTTTGTTCATTGAATAAAAAATTGAAAGGGAAAAAAATGTACCAGATAAAAGTGTGTCGGTGAGAGTGAAGAGGGTTAGTCTATGAAAAAGAGATGGCTTAAGAAGAAAATGGGAGACGAAAATGGATCGAGAGAACAAAGAACAAATGAGCCAAAAGCTTACACCCTTAAGAATAAGGGATGGTGATGATGGAGGATATATAATGTATTTTATAATATATATTAAAAATAATATTTATTATTTTTATGATTAATTAATTAAAAAATAATATAATTTAATATATAATTTTGTAAAATAATATAAAAATATTATATAGGTATTATTTTTAAATAAAGAAAAATTATTCAATTATATATTTTATTAAATAAATAAATTATTTTGTATTTATTAAAAGGTAAAATTATCCAATTAAAAATAAATAGATATAATTTTTAGAATTTTTTAAAATTTTTAAAATTTTATCTCATTTTATAAGTAATTCTTACGTAGATAATTATTTTAATTCATAAAACGATTACTTGGAGGTTAAAACGGTAAAAATGTATGTAGATTAAAATGAAGAATCTCCTTTATAATTACTAGCGGAAACACAGGCGATTTAGCGCCTGTGCATCCGATTTTTTTTATTATTACTATATTGTATATTATTGAGTGTATTCATATATTTTAAATATCAAATATCATTAAGTAAAAAGAAGATAAAAACATTTTCGCTCATCATTTATGAGTTTTAACCTACTATTTTAATATTTAAGTTGCAGTAAAAAATATATTAAACAAATTTAAATTTATAACTCAATAAACATAACTAATTTTGATTTGTTGTTACTAACATAAAACTAAAAAAGAGAAATATAATAATGAAAAGAAAAAAAAATGAATAATAAGATAAGAAACTCTATAACAAACCTTAAAAAAATATTTATTTTCCAATTTCTTTCCTCTTCTCTGCAAACTGCAAGAATGTTCAGAAAGCATCCATCCTCCCATGTCCACGTCAACAATAATGCTTTGTACCTTAAAGAAATTAAGTCATCATTATTGTGCATCACTAATTTTGATTTGTTGTTACTAACATAAAACTAAAAAAAAGAAATATAATAATGAAAAGAAAAAAAAGAAGAAGAATAAGATGAGAAACTCCATAACAAACCTTAAGAAAATATTTATTTTCTAACCCCTTTCAAGAATGTCATATTCAGATCGCATTCATCCTTTCTGTCGATGCCCGACAATAGTATCAAGATAACCCTGTACCTGTGCAGTATTCCGCCTTCGGTGTACGAAAATGAAAATAAAAATGAGTAATATTAACAATTAAACAACCAAAAAAAGAAAACTCATTTACAGATACTAACGTTGTCTTACTCTGATGTTGAAGAATGAATCTTTTTATCTAATGAAAGCGATATGAACAGAAGAGATAAAATGAGAAAGAGGGAGGAGAGAAAAATGATAATAAAAATTCCAAATATAAATTCAAATTGAAAAAAAAGTGAGTGAAAACTGAATAAATAAAGATATATTTCAAAAAACTAAATTCAAAATTGTTTTATGTTAAAAAACTCTATCCTGATAACTGTTTTAATATTTACAAAATTACAAAATAACTAAAAATAATATATAAAAAACAGTTATGGAAGCATAGATGTACATAAGAAACGTGGGAATCCCCATTATATATAAGTATAGATAAAATTATAAAATTATAAAATTATAAAATTATAAAATTATAAAATTATAAAATTATAAAATTATAAAATTATAAAATTATAAAATTATAAAATTTATTATTCTTAATATATTAATATTTCATAATTTATAAAATTAAATTATATTATTGAATTATACACACAAAAAAAAAAATTTAATATCTTCATTTAAAATATCTTTTTATATATATACTTCTATAAACTAAATCATACCATCAAACAACTAAATTAGTCATAATATTTTTTAATGTTTCAAAATAATACAACACTATAAGAAATTTAACTAAAAGCACAAGTAAACACTTCTAACATCTAAACTAAAAAACACTTTTAAAGGATAACAACAAAGGTGTGAAGATCAAAACCCTACTGCACCTACACTGGTTAAGTCTCTCTCCATAAACACCACCTTTCCATTTCCCTCCCTCTCTCTATACATTCCAAAGAGAGAGAAGAAGAAGAAGAAATTCAATGGCAGCAACCACAGAGATTGAGAAGAACAGTATAGAAGAGGAAGCGGAACAAGTGGTGAATCCATGGGAGGTTTCTTCAAAAGGAAAAATCGATTACGACAAACTCATTGACCGTTTCGGTTGCCAGAAGCTCGACGATGCTCTCATTTCGCGTATCGAACGCCTCACCTCGCGCACTCCTCACGTCTTCCTACGACGCCGCGTTTTCTTCGCCCACCGGTACCTCCATTTCCTTCATTCACTCCGTTCATTTTATTAAACGGTGATTTGAGAGTGTCGTTTCTGTGTTGCAGCGATGTCGCCGAGATTCTGGATGCGTACGAGAGAGGCGATAAGTTTTACTTGTACACCGGACGCGGACCTTCCTCCGAAGCGTTGCACTTGGGACATTTGATTCCCTTCATGTTCACTAAGTGAGTGAGTTGGAGTGTCTCCATTTTCTTTTTTCGAGAATTTAAAATGAATTTTGATTTAAATTTGTAGATCTAGTGTGTTGCAGCCTTTTGTGATTACAAGTGGATTTTAGAGAGGGAGCAGAGTTCAGAATTTAGTACCTGAATTGTTTGACGCTGTTGGCTTCTTTCTAGGACTAATTTGTGCAGTTTTATAGTGTTTTATTTATTTTTTAAAATATATAGTTGATGAAAAATTGTGAATCTAATATGTTGTTTTTGGTCTCAGTAAATTTTTATTTTGTTCAAATTTGGTCAACACTAGTTACTTGTTTCTTGGATGGTAAATTGTGTATATTTACTCCATTTCGCTTTTTGAAATGGAAACTTAATGGGAATTTGTAATTGGGGTGTGTTAATTATCTAGTCACAAGCAAATTATGCAATTGTGTATGTTGGATGTTACAAGCAGTGCTTGTTCTGGTCTCCAAAAGTTTCGATTGATTTAAATCGGTTTCTGTTTATTTAAATAGGTTAACACTAGTGGCCTTTGTTTAGAACTGAGTAGTATATATGTACTCCATTTCATTTTTTAAAATAAAAATTTGATGAAAAATCATAAACTTGGGAAGTGATTTATCAAATCACGACTTTATTATTATTGAAAGAGTGTGGATTCAATGCGTATAACCTCAATGTGTAGGCAATTTCTGTGTTAGTGTACTTTGTATTGATGTAGTGATTTTCATAAATGATAGGTTAAGAGAGTTTTACCATGATAATTGATTGAAATTAGATGCTTAAGTTTAGGGTCAAGCTTGAAAATGAAGGTGAGTCTCACAATTCTTGTGATTGCTGGGGATGTTTGTTGACGTGGTGGAAAATGGTATGTAGGTATTTGCAAGATGTGTTTAAGGTTCCTCTGGTTATACAGCTCACTGATGATGAAAAGTTCTTCTGGAAAAATCTTACTGTAGAGGAGTGCCGAAGACTTGCAAGGGAGAATGCAAAGGACATCATTGCTTGTGGTTTTGACATTTCAAAGACGTTCATCTTCTCTGATTTTAATTATGTTGGCGGGTGAGTTATAAATGCAGTTTTTCCCTGATATATGCAGATTTATTAAATCATGGATTAGTTTAAGTTTAAGGGATTTTATTGAGAATGTTTAGCTATACATTATTAAAATTAGTTGAATCTTAGGCATGCTTTTCTCTTATTCAGCAAAAAGTTCTCCAGTTCATCCAGAACATTGTACAGAATTTTTTTTTCGAGATGAAGTTTTCTCATAAAAATTTGAAGTTCAACAAACAAATGTGCACTTTTAATGTTTTTGGGTCTTGCTCATTAAAAAATAATGAATAACTGTTAAAATTAATTAGGGGCTTTTTATTACACATCATAATTAAAAAAGAATATACTGAGTAAATATTTTTTGTTATGAAATATAATGTCGCAGGAGAAATTTCCCGAACTCTTTTACTGTTTTACTGTGAACTATTCTACACAAAGCAAATCTTCTGTCATCTGAGGATAATTTTCCTTTTCAGTTCCTTCTACAAGAACATGTGTGAGGTTGCAACACGTGTAACTTATAACCAGGCTGTTGGCATCTTTGGGTTTGCTGGGGAAGATCATATTGGAAAAGTTAGTTTTCCTCCTGTGCAGGTATGGTCCATTTCTTCTCTTTACAGAATGATTCCTGCCTTTACTTTTTGGTTACTGTAGTCGGGCATGCAATAGTGGCACTATTCATATTTTGTTCAAATAGGTTCGTGAAAGTTTGTTCTTTACAAGTTATTTGTATGATGGAACTATAACATATTTTTAAACTATTGACAATGGAACTTTAACATATTTTTGAACAATTGTTGACAATGGAACTTGAAATCATGATAAAGAAACTATATATATTCCTCATGCTTTGTGTAAGTTTGCCTTTTCTAGTTATAATTGGATCCATTTAATTTAATTATAGTACATATTTGAATTTTTTACATGGTGATGACTGCATGTGCTTCTTTTGTATGTGTAGGCAGTTCCATCATTTCCCAGTTCATTTCCTCACCTATTTTCTGGAAAAGAGAATCTCCGCTGTTTAATTCCTTGTGCAATTGACCAGGTCAGTTGGACATCAATGCTTTTACATTCTAGTTGATTTGGTTGAATATTAATGTGTATGGCAATGGCCAGATCTGATTACTATGTATCTGTAAATGTATTCTTGTCCAAATTCTCTTCATTCCTATAAATATTTAAAGAAAAATGTCATAAAAAGGATCTGTTACAACTTAAAGCATTTAAAATTTCTCAAATGCATGTGAACATCATGGTCTATTATTTTCTTTCTAGCATTCATCTTATTCTTGGTAATAGTTTTTTTTATAACATATTCAGGATCCATATTTTAGAATGACACGTGATGTTGCTCCTCGAATGGGTTTCAACAAGCCAGCCTTGATTGAATCAATATTCTTCCCTGCATTACAGGTATTCTTATGTTGCAAAACATGCTACTTTATCAAATTGGTTCAGAGAGCTACTGATATTCATCATTCTGCTAACCTAATTAAACTCTTAATTCTCTCCACTCAATTTTGTTTTATTTTATTATTAACCGTGTTTCACAAAAGCATAAGCTGTTGGGTTAAGTATAATGCTGCCAAAAGCATTCTTGGCCACCTTTTACAATGCACATTCTCTGGTTGAGAGGAGGCATCATTGCCACCAGCAGCTGCAGGCAGAGGTGGGTTTGACATCTGATTGTCAAACTACAATTTGAGAATAGTGTGTGAAAAACAGAGAGCATCTTATCATGTTAAAAAGAAACATAAAAAACAGAGCTTTATAGGACTAGAAGAATGTGAAAAACTGAGATAAAAAAGATGTGAAGTGAAGAATAAGAAAAAGATCTGAGGCGGAGTTAATCATGAAGAACGGTGAGGATGTGCATGCAGAGGATGCACAAGCACAACAGGTACATGTTGGTGGAGCATTCTCCGGAAATATACCTCTGTGCAGACAATGTACAACCCATTGTGTTGAGGTTGCAAGTTAGAATAGAATTTTGGGTTGTTACCTATTGCACAGTCAGTTATGACGAGTTCTCAACTGCAAGTTTATTTAGTTTGTGCCCATGGGATGCCAACCTCAGTCGCCCACTATCCTGCAAAAGCCCATAATAAATACCTTATTACGAACAAACTCAAAATATAATATTATGTTAATTATAAATTTTATGAAATATAATTTCTTAACACTCCATCCCACATCTTGATCTCTGTACATTGTCAACAAAGAGGTATTTTTGGACCGTTAGGCTTTGTCAAGACGTACCTACTATGCTTGTGCATCTTTGCATGCACATTCTCATCACTTCATGACTGGCATTACTAGGTCAGGCAACAGGTCTTTAGCGTCCATTGGATCGAGAACCACTATCATTTTTCCTAATCACGCAATTTGCACATAAAAGAAATGCAAGCATATTAGGAAAAACATTCTAGATAGCTCAATGCAGATTATTAAATTAAAACATTAACAATATATAGACTTATAGGATAATTTTCCAGATTACTTAAACAGTGTTCGGATAGCCCTATTCAAAACCTTCTATCTATTTTTCTAATTCCAGATTAATCTGGAATGTACTCCCAGATTGAGCAATCTGGAGTGTCCCTCAACAAATCACAATGCACAAAATCTTATCTCTTCCATGTTGATGGGGGTGGCACTATTGGACCAAAATAAACTATAGTGGTCAGCAGGGTTCATGCATATGGCACAAGCTTGGATACAATGTGTATGGAGGTGTAGACAGCAAAGAGAATAGGGTTTATTTAGTTTTGTATTTAGGCAAAGGGGTGTTTTGGTCTTTGCACGCATTCCATGGGCGGTATGAAGGAGCCTAAATTTAGTTGTGGATGTTGAGTCATTTGGAGTTCAAAACCCCAAAACTATCTAAAAACTTAACATGTGCTAACACAAAAAGAGACATTGCTCCCACAATTTCCCATGGTGTCTTTGTTCATGAACGAGTGTGGAGAGGGGAGCCAGAACAATATACTCATATAATTCTGCATGTTGGGTTGGGATGTGAATGTGATTCTGTCAACCATGATCTCACATCTTTAAAATATATATGTTTGCAGGGGGAAACAGGAAAAATGTCTGCCAGTGATCCCAATTCTGCCATATATGTGACTGATTCCGCAAAAGATATAAAGAACAAGGTGTGCTACTGAAATTACTCTCTTTAAAGCTTTATTTTTCTGTTGCTTACCTACAAGTCTTGTAGATTTATTTGTTCATTGTGACAAAAATTGGGAGTAGATTCTTCTTTCTTTAATTGCTTGTTTTGTTGAGGAATCTTGGGTGACATGGTAAATCTACTTGTTGACATTGGTGTCTGTGTAATGTGTATAATTTTCAAAAAAAATATTGAATGGTTTTCTTTCTCTTTCCCCTGGAAAGTATTCATTCCAATTTATTACCATATACTAGATTTCATTTGTAAATCTTGCTTCCTGTTTGGTTTGAGTACTGTTTTCTTATTTTGTTTATTTGTTTGTGCAAATAGTTACAAATTACCGTCTTGTTTTTACTTTATCTTTGTTTTCAAAGATTTGTATAGGAAACACTGGAAATCTAGAAGTCTTTGAAAGCACGAAACTATAAAAACAAGGTGGTATTTTTGTAATTATTTGTAAAATAAGAAATAAAAACAGTTCATTTTCTAAATGCAAGTAGGCCCTAATATTTTGCACACGTCACCCTAATATTCTCTGTTTTTTCTAAGCAACATCTGTCTCGTTTTTTCTACCTTCATTTGGTTATTTTCACCAATATTGTACGTGTGGCTCTCTTCAGGTAAACAAGCATGCATTTTCGGGTGGGCAAGATTCTATTGAGAAGCATAGGCAATTGGGGGCAAATCTTGAGGTAACAGAATTCTTGTGGGTTCATAAATAATGCAGTTTACATGTAATGGATGTATAAACGTCCATCGTTCATTTAACGTCCATCACTCCGTCTTTACCTCCTGTTACAGTCCTAGAATTTTGACGATTTGTAACATGATTCAGGTAGATATACCAATCAAATACCTATCTTTTTTCTTAGAAGATGATGCTGAACTTGAGCACATTAAGAAGGTCTGATTTCTATCTTTTTTTCCCCAATTTGTTAAATAATACAAATAGCAGAATGAGGCTTTCCTTGATTTTTTCCCCCTAACTTGTTCTGTTATTCTCTTGTAGGAATATGGAGAAGGGCGCATGCTAACTGGTGAGGTAAAGCAACGGCTAGTTCAAGTCTTGACTGAAGTAGTGGAGAGACATCGTAGGGCTCGGGCTTCTGTGACTGAAGAGGTATGCATTCAACAATAATAGATGTTATTGCGTAGATGACTATGCTATAAGAGTGAAATAATAGTACAGGAAAAATAAGTTGACATTTCGATTGTTAATTACATAATCTTGAGTATTGCCGAAACCAATTATTAACCTGGGTCAGAGGAAAGTCTCGGGTGGAATATTGATAGAACACCTGAAACTGGTTACTCTGAGATAGATTTTGTTTACTGAAAAACTGCCTCCATTCAACAAATTAATATCTATATGTGCGTGTGTGTCTCTACACATAATAGAAAAATTAGCATCTATTAGTGCTCAAAACATGATGGCACATGGTCAATCTGCACACTACATGTTTGGAAGCAGTTGTTCAATCAAGCTTGTTTTACGAAAACATGTTTGGCTGTGTTCATGTTTATGGTGCAAAACTTACATATTCTCTTTTTCCATGATTCTTTCAGATGGTGGATGCATTTATGGCTGTCAGACCACTTCCCCACATGTTTGACTGAAGTCATCCTACTTTTGTTTGCCCAAATATTGCTGAGATCCTCTTGATAACAAGATCTTTATTTATTTTTTCCTCAGCATGAAAAATGGTTTTTTATACTACGATTTTGTTGCATAGACTTGCTATCATCAAAATTTGTACCCATTTTTAGTACCATCTGATAATTAAAATGGAAAGGAACTTCGTTCCTTTGAAGTGTAAGGTTCGTGTTATGTTAAAGGAAAAAAAAATTAATTAGCATTGGAAGACCTCTGCCATCACAGTGAGATTGCAGTTTAATTAGGCTCGGGTTGCTTAACGTATGATTGAAGTTCTATAAAATGCTATAGTGGATTATGTAATTGACATTATCTTGTCAGTTACAATTGCAAGACGATTGATAAGTGCTTTTGAATTTAGAGTCAAATGAAAAAAATTAGTACAGTTTTATGCTTATGATCTATAAACCAGTAACAAAAATGTGTAAATGTCTTAGTATAACTTTTTGATTCACAGTATCTGGATTCAAATTTAAGTGAAAGATTGTTATGATTTATGGATTTATTTAAGTACTCCGAGTTAATTTTATAATGATTTTGTTCTTTAAACATTTTATTTAATTGTAATCCTATTTTCGTTCATTCTTTTATTCTTGTATCAAGGCTCAATAAAGAATAATTTTTCTAATTGAGACTGGTAAAATTAAATAATGTTAACTGATTATTTTAATTGGATGAATTTAATTATTATTTTTTTGTATTTAAGTCCAGTAGTGTTTATTTTGATACCTTTATTTTATGTAACTAAAAAATGCATATAAGTTAATCTTCCACAAACGACTAAGTTTGAAAAAATAAAAATATTTTCGAAACCAATTCTGACAGTTGCATGCATTCTATTTAGGACCACAGTACCCATCAAGCATAACAATGAAGTGCCAACTATAATAAAAATTAGACTGTTTCTTCCTACTTCATATATGTTCTTCTGCTACCTTATATAAAACATAAAAATACAGTTTTATTCTTCTTATACCATCACTCCAGATTACATAATTCGGAAGTTATTCTCAAATTCGAAAATAGCTTATGAATTATGTAATCCGAACACGTATTTGAAAAAAAAAATTTCGATTTATATAATTTGGAAGCTAATCTCATATTAGAAAAGATTTATGGACTAAAACCTAATCATTCATCTGAAAAAGACTTTTAGTTTATATAATGTGGAAGCTAATTATGAATTTGGAAAAAGATTTATGGATTATGTAATCCAAAATATTATTGGGAGACATTTTTTGAAAATAAGAAAATTGTGTGGGTGCTAGAAGAATGGAATTGAAGGAAGAATCCGTCTAAAAATTAAGTACTACAAATTAAATTGCACACAGCAATTAAAGCCCTTACCCACTGCTGGCCATCGTTGTATTCTATCAAAATCAAATCTTAAATTGCATATGCTAAAAAATATTTATCAAAATATTTAATAAAATTTTGTTTAGAAAGAACATTATACAATATGATCAAATCTAAACTGTAAACCTTGTCCTATTTAATCTCCTTTTCTTTTATTTCAATTTACAAAAAAAATGACTCAACCTGGTAAGGCAATATGACTAAACAGTTGAATACTTTGAAGACCTTTTTTTTATATACAAAATCTGTAGCTATTAGGTGGAGGCCTAAGAATCATCTTATATATGTAAGAATACATCTAAACATAGTGAAATAGATCACTTCACCCAGAGAGTTTAGCTACAAATCCAGCGTCACCATGTTCAGGTATTTCTTTTACCATCTTCCTTTCTTCCTCCACCTCTGTAGGTGTGTAGGAAAAGTCTAAATTATAGTGCAATCCTGAATTCGAAAATTTATTTTAAATTATAAAATTCATAAATGTAATTATAAATGGTACAATTTGGAATACATTTACTAATTCTATTTCTGAATTATACAACTACACAATTTGAAATTTGAAATTTTTAAAATATATTTCAAATTAGTCACATGTTTTACCCTATGGGTAAGAGTTGATGCATGGTATCATGAATGAAGAAGAATCTAACAATCATTGATGTTTTACTAAAACCATACTGACTCCACAGTCCTACACTCAAATCTTAATTGAATCTAAGATGGTTGAAGAATTCCATTGTTCAAAACAGAAAATAGAATGACCAAATTAGGCTAAATTTCTAATTAAAAACACATTAACAAAAATCAGCTACTAACCAAGTCATCTGACAAATTTCGATTCAGCTAAAGAAGCTAACAGATGCAGCACAATAAAAACAGTTCATACATTTGTGTGTTTTTTCTATTCATTCATACTTTAGTGTGTGAATGAAGGAGACTAAAGCCCAAAAAAAGGAAAATTACATTTTGCAGAGCTTAGAGTGAAAACTCTCACCAAATTACATTATGCAGAGCTAAGAGTGAAAACTTTCATACCAAATTACATTATGACAGAAGTCAAGTTATTAGGAGGAGGACAATCGTAAACTATCAAACCAAATTTGCACACTTGTTTGCCACTTTGAAAACATGCATGATTTTTACTTACCAATTATGTTGAAGCATTCCCCAGTAAGTTGCTCCCTTTAATGCTTACTATACACACAATTCAAGCTTACCAAAACCCAAGGACCAAGCCAACTAATCCATTCAGCATAACCCAGAATTTAGCCACATATGGTGAAGTAAAACCCAAATTTTCCATTAAGCCACCACAACCTGCCACACTCTTATTATGAGTCTAGCTAGCAGCATTAGTATTCTGATATACTACTAATAGTACTTCTATTATATATACCTACCAACAAGTTCCTTAGTACAATGAAGAGTTTCTCTCAGTTCTAAGTTTCTATATGATAGCACAGTTTCATTAAAAAGATAGGATTTGACAAGATTTAAGAGACCTAAACCACCTCATTCTGTAGCTTTCATATTAGTATCCCCAACTAAGTCCACTACATTTCTTAGGTTTCTTATTGGTATCCCCTCAACTAACCAAATGTCACTTTGGTTGAGTCCTCCATTCATTCTATATAACTTCCTTGAAGCTTCTGATTCTCAGTCAAGTAACGTTTGGGATTAGGCATTGGTATACGCATGAAAGCAAGTTCTATGTTTGTTATGACTTAAATGCTTCACAACAAGTGTACTCTTTACAGTCTTTGTTAGAAATATGATCTGAAAGTACGAAACATATTGAAGTTTATCATCACTTTGGTAGAGAGAAAGTCATATATGGGAAAATATCTATTTTGTCATTATTTACTTTATTAGCTCGAGAAACCAAATTGACTGATATGTTTCAGGGTCTTGTACTGATAATGTTTGTAACAAACTTGTCTCATATGATACATATGTTCAATGTTAGAGATATCATTTGATTATATTAAACAGGGAGATATGATATGATTTGATAGATATCTTTCCAAATATTTCGCATTATTGATATTGATTTTGTTTCTTATCATTGTATCTCTTCTTCATTATAAATAAGAATACTTATGTATGTATACAACACATGGAATTCATCATTTTCCTTCAGGGTTTCTGTCTTCTCAACATGGTACAAGAGCAATACCATCCTTCATGACCTATTTTGTCACTAGTCCTTTCAACATTCATCCTTTCAAATCATATCTCTTAACAGTCTTATTCTTCTCTAAAACATTTCTCTGGATTGAATGAAGTTGGCCTTTCTGTAGTTGCCATAATAGATCCCAAATGAAACTGAGGCCAATCTGTCCAGCATTTGGTTAGTACATGATAGACAATAATAATTCTCTTTGTTTGAATATATTGAGAGGATTTAGAATTTTACTTCGGACCGGCGCCATCAACCTTTCATGTTTCAGTACCATTAAGGAAAAACAAGGGCAATATTTTGAAACAAAATGAAGATCCAGAATATGATATAAACCTGTACCAAGCCATTGTCATGGCCAGAGATTCCTAAAGCAAAGAAAGGAAAACTCAATAGTCCACTGCAAACAGACATGTGGAAGCTAGATAAGGAAATAGAGCTTCAAAAGAAGAACCCATTATCCAGGACTCGGAAGTGGGACTCACAAAGTATAGGGAAAAGCGGAAAAGTGCTGGCAGGTATTGGAGGCTCAATGTTCTTATGGATCATGGTAGAGAAAATTATTAGAGACAGTATTCATCAGAAACTCAGAGCAATTTGCCTGGTCAAAGCAGATGACTTTTTCCTTTGGGTTGGAGTGTCTTATAAGGAACAGTTAAGATTGATGCCCGCTGCAACTGATGCACCAATGGCTAGCTTTAAGCACGAAGGCAATTTGTGATACTACGGAGAAAGAAATTCACAGGAAGTATAAACAAAGAAGAAATGTGATGATTCCATATTTGAGGACTGAGACATCAAACCTTTGTTATGTATTTACCTAGGATCAGGCCAAGAACAACGTTGCACAAGGAACTGATAGAGCTATTAGAGAAGAAACAGAGTTTGAAGCTAACCTATTTGCAAACAAAGAACACAAGCAAGAAGAAAAGGAAAAGGAGCTGAAATAACATCAAATAACAGTATAGAGTACAGAAGATAACTTCTTGTATTGGAGGAAGAAAACTCAACTGAACAAGAACATGAAAAGCTATAAATCAGTGAATGTAATTGGCCTCATGATATTCCCCCCCTCCCCCAATATTCAAGTAACAAAAACTGAGTAAGATAAAGACATTTGCAGGAATCGTGGCAAAGGGAACATGGAGAAATGGAATTGAAGAAAGTAGTGAAATTATGAACAGATATCTGAAGATTTGTTTTACACTTTTACAATATTGACTGATGCTGGATGATTGAATGAAAACTTTCTTTTGAAGGAAATAAAATTGAGGGAATAGGTGTGTAGAATATATGCATTATATTATTCAATTTGCTTACAAGGTTATTTAACTGTCAAATATGGGATAGCAGCTTGTTTTTACAGCAAAAAGGCAGTTTCTCTACTAATCATTTTTGCCTTGTGCTAGATATCTGAAAGTTATTGTAAAAAAGCCATTCCACTTTCTAAATAATCATGCCCCAGGTTTCAAGTTCTTTATTCGTGTTTTTATGAAATAATGAAATTCATCTCATTTAATTAAATGTCATAAAAACATTTTGGTACTTAATGGGAATGAATCCCGTCATATATGAGAAGTCATGTTTAAATCTTAGAACTATTATTCTTGTAATTTCCTACATTCAAGACTGTTTAATTCTACTAGTATGTCAGTTAAAAGACACCATAAAGAACCTTCAATTATACAAGAACCAAGGAAACTACCATATACATTTCTACTCCACCAAAAATCTATTATATCACTTTAGGTTACAATGAGATCATGGATCACAAGAACAGACATTTTCTTTTGGGGTGAGGGAGTGAAACTGTTGAAAAAGTAATTTATGTATACACCATAAATTTTATACTTACATATGTGCAATAGACATAACAGCCTTTTTTTTCCAGTCTCAGTGTAGCATGCAATGTATGGGTCGATAAATGATTCGTAGGCCTATTAATGATTTTCATATCCAGGGATGTTGAAGTAATTTCTTTCGATTCTTACTTTTCACCATGATGCTACATATCTTACAGTTTCCTGGTAATCAGGTTAACTCCTATATCCTTCATTCATGCAAGAGCAGATGCCTCCTCTGAACTGGTGCAATTGTTCAGCATCCCTTACAGAAATCTCTCTGCGAACCTCCCTAGAGATAAATTTGATAATGTTGTGGCAATTTTGGCACATGTACAGGTTCTTTGTCACCCAAATAGGCACCCCAGGGCCAGAATTAATAAGTCCAAAGACAATGGCCAGTCTTTCACTGTGCCCACAAAATATGTCAGCCTTAGAAGCTTCCATTATGTCCATCTGACTGTTTTCTGGCCCTTCAACACCAGCTTCCTTCATCTTCTTATAAAACCGCTCCAAAAGAGCATTTATTTCCATTATTTGAGGGTGAAAGTTATCACCACTGAGGAAAGCATGCACTGTGCCCTTAACCTCCACCCAGCTGCATCCAGGATCTACTATTAGCCCATTCTGTCTCATTGTTTTTCTTACTTCAGCAACCTTGTCCCATTTACCATTGTCAGCATAAAGATTGGAGAGAAGAATGTAGTATCCAACACTTGTTGTATCGTATTGAAAGATATTCTCTGCAGCAAGCTCTCCAAGTTCAACATGATGGTGAATCCTACATGCATTTAATAAAGCTCCCCAAATTGCTGCGTCTGGTTTCAGTGGCATTTTCTGTATGTATTCATAAGCTTCCTCCAATTTCCCAGAACGGCCAAGTAAATCAACCACACATGCATAGTGTTTCAGATTTGGTGTGATAGAGTACTTATACTTCATGCTGTTAAAGTATTCTAAGCCTTCGGCTACCATACCTGATCGGCTGCAAGCACATAATATGGAGATAAATGTTATTTCATCAGGTTTAATGTTTGATTCTACCATTCTCTGAAAAACCTCAGAAGCAAGTGCTCCTTTTCCATGCTCAGCATATCCTGTAAGCAAAATGTTCCATGCAGTAACATCATGATCAACTGAGAAAAATTGTTTCCACGCATATCCCATTCTTCCACACCTTACATACATGTCCAAAATTGCATTGGGCATAAAACCATCAAAACTTACTCCAGTTCTCAAAGCATGGGCATGAATCTCTTTTCCACATGTCAAAGCTCCTATTCTAGCACATGCAGACAGAATACAAACTAAAGTAACAGAGTTTGGCTTCAGTCTAAGAATCATGTCCCTGAAGTAAAATAAAGCTTCAAAACACCGGTTGTTGATCCGAAGACCAAGGATGATTGATGTCCAAGATACAATGTTCTTGTCAAGAGTAGAGTGGAAAACCTCCAAAGCCTTGTCAATGAATTTACACTTGGCATACATGTCAATGAGTGTGTTTCCAACTATCGGATGAGAGATGAGCCCTGTCTGTTTGGCCGTCTCATGAAGGTCTGTCCCCATGTCTAAATTGCATATACAAGAACAAGCAGAGAGTGCAGTGGCTATGGTGATTTCATCTGGCATGATACCTTCTGCTTCCATCATTTTATATGTCTCAAGTGCTTTCTGAGGCATCAAACAATTCTCGTAACCTGATATCATTGCAGTCCATGACACCACATCTCTACATTCTGTTCGAGAGAAAACAGTTTCAGCTTCCTGAATATGTCCAACAGATGAGTACATCTGAATTAAGGAATTATGAACTGAAGGGTCTCTCCCGAACCCCATTCTAAGAACATAACCATGAATCTCCCTCCCCAATCTCTCATCACCCAGAAGCTCACATGCAGTAATCACACTGGTCATGGTCATCAAATCTGGA